>Ga0308163_10000341_pt1 | contig 98874 bp, 113 predicted proteins | sample PhyTR1_FD_201037 | JGI IMG/M metagenome (GOLD analysis project Ga0308163, IMG submission 201037) | Phyllosphere microbial communities from UC Gill Tract Community Farm, Albany, California, United States - DLSLT.R1 | ecosystem: Host-associated > Plants > Phyllosphere > Unclassified | place... | reverse complement strand
CCATTCCGAACAGAGAAGTTAAGCCCACCAGAGCCGATGGTACTGCGGTAACACGTGGGAGAGTAGGTCGGTGCCAAATCTTAAAAGAAACCCTTTAACAACAATGTTAAAGGGTTTTCTTGTTTTAGGGCATTTGTGCGGAAAAGCGAAAAGCATTAAGACTAAAGCATAAAGCGGGAGACACTACTTTAGGCTTTGCTCTCTTACCTTTTAGCACGAACGCTATCGTATTTAGATAATTAACGCTTTCATACATACGATCTTAATGATAAATAAACTTTTCATATAGGCTACAAACCGTAGTAAAATAGCCCTTGATGGCAGTGGAAATCCCTTTTGACTCGAATGGAACATACCTAAGCGCGCGTTACCCCCCCAAAAAGGATTGAAACGAACAGCAGGACAGTACCTACCCTATAAGCATTGCTTTTGCGGTACTGAATAAATAAAAAAAAGTAATGATTGATTAAGCTTTGGCTTCTTCTTTAACAGCAAGCTGACCACAGGCGGCATCGATATCTTTACCTCTGCTACGGCGAATATTGGTATTAATACCCTGGCTCTTCAAATAATTTGAAAAAGCATCTATTTTATCACCTTCTGCGTTAGTAAAATCAGCAAATGAAATTGGGTTATACTCAATCAGATTTACCTTACATGGAATATGTTTACAGAACTTGGCCAAATCCATCGCATCAGAAATTTCATCGTTAAAATGATTGAAAACGATGTATTCGTAAGTAACCGGGTTTTTGGTTTTGGCAAAATAGTATTTTAAGGCTTCGGCCAGCGCTTTCAATGAGTTCGCCTCATTAATCGGCATAATTTCGTTACGCTTCTCATCATTGGCAGCATGTAATGATAAGGCCAGGTTGAATTTAGCGCCATCATCTCCCAGTTTCTTGATCATTTTAGCGATACCAGCCGTAGACACAGTAATGCGCTTATAACTCATGTTTAAGCCATCTGGTGCGGTTATGCGTTCGATAGACTTTAATACATTGGCATAATTTAACAATGGTTCGCCCATACCCATATACACAATATTGGTAAGCGGATTGTTATAGTTTTCTTTAGCCTGCTTATCAATTAATACAACCTGATCATAAATCTCATCAGCATTTAAATTACGCTTACGATCCATATAACCTGTTGCACAAAACTTGCAGGTTAAACTGCAACCTACCTGAGAGCTTACACAGGCAGTCATGCGGTCTTCCAAAGGAATCAGAACCCCTTCAACGATGTTTCCATCGGCCAGTTTAAAGGTATTTTTAATGGTATGGTCGTTACTGAACTGCGAGTTGTTAACCTGAACAGCATTAATGGTAAAAGTTTCGTCTAAAGCTTTTCTTAAGTCTTTAGAAAGATTGCTCATTTGTTCGAAACTCGTTGCCGATTTTTCCCAAAGCCATTGATAAATCTGTTTAGCCCTGAATGCAGGTTGCTGCATTGCAGTAAGATGTTGTTGCAATTGTGGCAGATCTAACGCACGGATATCGGTTTTTTTTGCTGTTACCATTTGCTGCAAAGGTACTTAAAAAAGCTGGAAGGCAGAAAAAATGAAGTTTTAACCTCTTACAAATGAATAAATTTTACATTAATACGCAGCGAGGAAGAATTCTGATACCGCGAGATAAGCACATAAGGGAACATAATATTTCCGGTCGTACCGGGCAAATACAGTATGCTTTATCTTTCTGAAAATACCCACATACTGAAAGTCGCCAATGGTTCTGATCAAAAAAATAATTGCAATACCATAACGTAGGTAGTGCGGTACATCGATTTCGAAATGAAAGTTATGTGCAAAGGTAATGGCTGCAAAAGCAAGTAAGCCCAGGGCTACAACCAGCGTACCGATTTTTCCGGGATTGAAAATTAGCTGATGTTGCGCCGTAGTGGGTAAGGCAGCATTCATACCCCATTTCCCGCCAGCCATCCAGTAAAAATGAACACCTGCCAGAAAAAGAAAAATAGTTGTATTGAGGTAAATGATGCTATTCATTAGCGCCCGCGTTTGCGTGAATGTTGTTTATCTGTTGATTTCGGCCTGGAAGATTTAGCATTACGGTTAGCCGAATTGCTTTTAGCTGTACTTTTTTTTGGTCCTCCCTGAGCCGGATATTTTTTACCAGCTGCTTTTGGCTTGAACTGTTTCTTCGGTTGTTCCTCCCTGAGTTCTGGAATTTCTTCCCAGGCGTTTGGTTTTTTCTTTGCGGTACTTTTTGATTTTGGTTTAGCTTCTGAAGAAGAATTTTCGATGCTTTTGGTAATGCTGTTCATCTCGTCTTCGGTAAGCTCCCTGAATTCGCCCGTTGGAATACCCTTTAGGTTAATGTTCATGATCCGCGTGCGTTCTAACCGGGTAACTTCATATCCGAAATGCTCGCACATTCTGCGGATTTGCCTGTTTAAGCCCTGAATTAAGATAATATTGAAAACAAAGGTACTGATTTGCCTAACCTTGCATTTACGGGTATTTACACCTAAAATGGGTACACCATTACTCATTTCGAAAATAAAATCTTCGGTAATGGGTTTGTTAACCGTAACGATATATTCTTTCTCGTGCTTATTCCCTGCCCTTAAAATTTTGTTCACGATATCGCCGTTGTTGGTCAAGAAAATTAAACCCGATGAATCTTTATCTAAACGGCCAATGGGAAAAATCCTTTCGCTATAGTTTACATAATCTACAATATTATCGCGTACACCACTTTCGGTTGTACTGGTAATGCCAACCGGCTTATTAAAGGCTAGCAAAACGAAACTGCTTTCTTCTTTAGGTTCGATATTATGCCCGTTAACCATCACTTTATCGCCGGCAAAAACCTGATCGCCAACTTTAGCCCTTTTTCCATTAATGAAAACCGTTCCTTTTTCAATGTAACGGTCTGCTTCACGGCGCGAACATAGTCCACTTTCGCTGATGAATTTATTTAAACGGGTGGCAGAGTTGTTGTTCATGCTGCAATTTTACGGAAATAAATTGTGTTATCCATTGGATAGGCTGGCAACAAATTGATCGAGTGTACTTTTAAGCGCCGATAACGTTTCTGCATCAGTAATGGTGGCTTCCTGGTTAATTTTAGTTTTAGCATAAGGAACTAACAGTGGATATACTTCTGCCTCAATAACCGTTAAAACATCAATTAAAGATTGGTACGCTTTTTCGCCCTGCGAGGAAGCAACGACAGCTAAAACAGGTTTTTTAGAAAAGGAAGAGGAGCTCACGGTCCAATCGAGTACATTTTTTAAGCTACCGGGAAGACCCATTGCGTATTCGGGCGTGGAAATTACAACTCCATCTGCCCGACTGATATTTTTCCTCAGCTGTTCGACCTGTTGCGGCGTCTGCCCGGTATCTGAATCTGGGTTAAAATGTGGAAGATCTGCAATAGTATTGAGGGTAGTTACTTCGTATTCAGTGCCCAGAAGTTGGGCAATGGCTGCAATAAATAGGAGGTTGGTAGATGCTGTTTTCGTACTACCGCAAATTGCAAGTATTTTCTTCATGGCTAAAATTAGCAAAGTGAAGATGCAATACAAAGACAGGGAGGTAATACAACCGTCATTTCAACGGACCAGAGAAATGCACCAAATCTGTTTCTCATGAAATGACGGTTATAGTAGGTATTACTTAAAAACTCTGGTCGTCGGCACTCGGACCATAGCTACCCGGTAAAGGAATGTTTAATAACCTTAAATAAACTCCCAGTTGCGCACGGTGGTGAGCGGTTTGACTCAATGAATGGCGAATAGTCTCGTATTTGGTATAATCAGCCAAAATTTGTTCGCCATTTCTCAAAGTCCATTTTTCTGATAGTACCCCATCATTTGTTTTTTCAAGTTCTGCTTTAGCGCTGGCATAACTTTCTTCCAGAAGTTTGGTTAAATCGGCAGCTGATTCTATTGGCTTTTCCTCGTATGGCACTGCAGCGAAATCAAGTCCGTCGGTTGTAATTGCCATCGCTACCCAACCCGGTAATTCGGCAATATGGCTGGCCAGCGATTTCATTTTCATACTTTTCTCGTGCGGAGCCCAATCAAATTTATCAACGGGTACCAGGGCCATAAATTTTTTTGTCGTATTAAATTCTGCCGTCAACTCTTTCAATAATGCTTTAATAATGTCCATATTTTTTTGTTTTGTTTTTTCTGCTGTGTGTAAGTCCATCAGTAATAAATCGGCAATGCTCATGATTTTGATGTTTGTTTAAACAAAGAAAACATGGCCGACTGACAACCCTATGGCAGTGTAAAAAAAATATTTTAATAATTTACGGGCAGCAGGTGCATGTAATCGTTTAAAGGCATGTGTGTTGATTTTCTGAAGGAAATAGCCAGATTTTTGATGCAGATAATCCGCGTGAGATTAAAATCGCGGTACTCATTGCGGTAGTGGCACCAGGCTATTAAATGCCAGCTAAAAGCATAAAAAATTAATCCGATTGGTTCTACTTCCCGTTTGCTTACTTCTTCTTTGTTGTTCTTATAATCGAGTTCAATAATATGTTTTTCGGCAATGGCCTGCTGAATGAGTGATAAATATTCGAAATTAAAATTAAGCCTTTCGGGTATCTGCAGTTTAATGTGCTGGTTCATGGTTTCCAGCTTTTCTTTCTGGTTGCTTTTAAGAACCGATTTTACTTTGGTAAGTGCCGTAGAATAATGCGCCCGGATAGAATGATCGGCAAAACCATTTACTAGGCTTTCTACCAAAAGGAGGGCATTGGCCTCTTCCATATTAAAAGAAACAGGAGGTAAAAAATAACCCTGCACCAGGTAGTAACCTTTGTGCTGCTCGAAACTTACCGGAATACCCTGTTCGCCCAGGGCTTTAATATCGCGGTAAACCGTACGGATACTCATATCAAACCGTTCTGCAATTTTTTCGGCAGTAATGTATTTTTTAGATTGAAGGAGGGTTAATATGCCGAAAAGGCGGTCGATACGGTTCATGTTTGGTTTTTATTAGGCGATGTATAAAATTAAAGTTTTTTGTGCAGATTTCTTGTGGTACGTTATTTGTAAACAATAAAAAGATATCAATTTTACCTGTTGGGCCGTTTATAATGGTGGTGGAGGTATACAATCTGAAATATGGCGGCTGTAATTCAAAAGCGTTTTTTCCGGGCAGTAAAAAGTAAAGTAATTATTGGTTTCTTATTGGCCTGTTTTGCCTTGCTGATGGCATGGGGGATCAGTAAGTTTGCCTTTACCCGCATGTTGGATACGGTTGAGGAAATTTCTGCACCAAATGACCGTTTAAGGATTGTAAATGATCTTTCGCATAAAATTGCAAGGCTCGACCAGTTGCAGCGCGATGAAGCATTTAATAAGCAGGGTAATTACAGTTTTCTGAAAGAATCGCGCAAATTACGGTCTAGTTTAGATACGCTCAGGAGCTTATATCGGGGCGATTCGGCACAGCTAGTGCGTATAAAATCAATCAAAAACCTGCTTTCTGATCGCGATAAACAATTTGTAAACTATCTAAAAGTGAGAGAAACGTTGGTCAATACCAAATCGTTCTCTGATGAAGTTCAGAAATTGAATGAATTGGTTGCTACCCGTGCAAGGCAAACAGATAGTGCGATATTGACTACCGAAACAACTACATCTACCACTACTGTTGCTCCGGAGGAAGAGAAAAAATCGCGGAGTATCTTTGCCAAGATTTTTGGAAAAAAGAAATCAGAAGCCTACAAGATTATTAATGAAGAGTTTAAAGTTAAACGCGATACTTTAAATGCGAAGGCCGAAGATAGCATTATGAAAAGCATGACCGGTTCGTTAAAAAATATCGAACTGGAACAACGCCAGAAAAGTCAGAAATTTTTAAAACGGGAAGCTGACCTATCCAATGCCAGTAATGCATTAACGGCACAAATGCTACAAATTTTGCGCGAGGTTGAAGGACAGGCTGTAGCGCAGGTTGATTTAAACGGTATTCAGGCCAAGGAAGTAGTAAACGACGGGATTACGCAAATTACCATCATCATCCTCGCATTTTTTCTGCTTACCGTTATTCTGCTTTATTTAATTCTGGCCGATATTACCCGGAGCAATAAATACAGAAAGGCATTGGAACAGGCCAAGGATGAGGCCGAATACCATGGTAAAGCCAAACAGCGTTTTCTTTCCAACATGAGTCACGAGATCAGAACGCCGCTGCAATCGATACTGGGTTATGCCGAATTAATTACCCAGCAGGATGTACCTCAGAAAAAAGATATCGATGCCATTTATCAGTCATCTATCCATTTGTTGCAGATCGTAAATGAAGTATTGGATTACAACAGGATCACTTCTGGCGAGTTCCGTTTTAATCATCAGGTGTTCGATATTAAAAATGTTTTAGACGAAGTGATTTCGGTAATGCGTCCGCTGGCCGAACAGAAATCGCTGCAGTTGAATGTTGATTTAGATCTCGGTCAGCTTGAATCGGTAAAAGGTGATGCTTTCAGACTGAAACAGATTTTATTTAACCTTTTGGGCAATGCGGTAAAATTTACCTTAAAGGGCGAAATTAAACTGACAGTCTCCTATAAGAAGCAAGGTAATGACTTGCATTTTCATTTTACCATACAAGATACAGGAATTGGTTTTGAAGAAAAAGACCAGGCTAAAATTTTTAATGAATTCGAGCAGATTGAATCGCCCGAAAAATATATTATCAATCAGACCGGTACAGGTTTGGGATTACCCATTGTAAAGTCATTAATTGAAACACAAGGAGGAAGAATTTATGTTAAAAGCAAGCCGGGTATCGGTACCACCTTTAATATTTACCTCAAATATGAACATACAACTGAGCGCGTTTATAATGAACTCGATTTAGAAAATTATACCATTGTAAATCCGGGTACGGTATGGGTAATTGACGATGATAGGCTAATTTTGGAGCTTTGTGGTATAATCTTTCAGAAAAATGAAATCCCTTTTAGAAGTTTCACCCAAGTGGCTGATATTTTGCATGCGAAGCCTGAAGATGATTTGAAATATGTACTGATAGATATGCGAATGCCTGAAATGACAGGCTTTGAGCTTTGTCATCTACTGAGGAAAAAACTTCCTACTTCAGTTAAATTTTATGCCATAACAGCTCAAGTTTTACCTGAAGAGCGTGAAATGGTTTTAAGTGATGGCTTTGATGGATTGATTATGAAACCATTCAGAGCGATAGATATTTTATCCATTTTCGAGAAAGCAGCTATTTTAACCGAACAGCCAGAGTTCGATTTTTCAACGATAGAAAAAATGACTTTTGGAGATCAACAGATGTTGGAAAAAATATTAAACAGGTTTAAGCAAGATTCTATTGATGACGCAATCGAATTAAAGCAATATCTAAAAAAAAATGATAAGGATAATAGCAGACTGATTGTGCACCGGCTTGCAGGCAGAACCGGGCAGTTGGGGGCTAAAACCCTAGCTAATGCCTTTAGACTTTTGGAAATTGAAATTGAGAGAAAGGGTCTAACAGAATCTATTAAAACTGAAGTTGCTGTGCAGATTAAAAAACTTGAAGGATTAATTGCTTTGATGGAAGAAATGAATTATTCTAATTCAGTGTGAGATTCAAGCACGTCATTTTCTGATTTATTATATAATTAGATCAGAATACTTCTATAATTAAACATCTTTAAAAGCCTATCTGGGCGAGTTTTCAAGTTTACTAAAATCAAGTAGATCATCCACTGTTAGATCTAGCGCTTTTGCGATTAATACAAGGTTATAAGCCGTAGGATTTGCTCCCTGTATTTCATAATTATTAACAATTTGTTTATCCTTAAACCCTATCTGTAAAGCTAATGCTGCTTGTGTTAAACCTAATTGCGTTCTTCTTTGTTTAATCCGCTTTGCCAAAGAAATTTTAAAATCTTTGATGGTTAAATTTTTCATTTGGCAAGCTGTTAATATAAAAAAAATAATAAGTCAATATTTATATTGACTTATCGGATATTTTATTTTATATTTGATAATATTAAATAGGTATTAATAAGAGTCTTGCAATCACATATCTGAAGCCGTTAGAGCAAGTCAGCAGTTTAATACCCACAGCTATATATAGATGTATTATATTTGTACATCCAGATAGTTGTGGGCTCTGCTGCCATTCCATGTTAACGTAAGGCTTCAGAAACTTTTAAGTGATCGTGGTTTAGGTAGAGAGCCCACAGTTATTTCTCGAAGCCACAAGACTCGTGTAAGCAATACGAGTAATGGAAAAAAAAGGTCTCCATCTTTTCGATCACCTCATTTCGCTAGTGATCTGTGCACCAGAATAGTTTTAAGATTAAGCGGGGGATTCTAATGGATGAGGATAAATCACCTTTTAATAATTCTTCTACATTAGGTTGTTTACCTTGTTTGAGAGTATCTCTTCGTCAACCAACTAATCAATTTCATATAAAAATAACGATAAAAACAATCGTAATGGCCATGCCATGCTTTTTGGCAAAGACGGGCAAGAAAATCTTAAGGGCTCAATCTTAAGCCAAATCCATATAAATATTGGAGAAGCTCATATTTAAGATTGCAAGCCTAAAGTAGCATTGTGTTCATGCCTAGTATTGCTAAGATGGAAAGCATTTCATACCCTATTTAACATACTTACTAATGAAATACATACGGACACATCCCAATCGCGATATAAACTTCACCAAGTTTAAGGAAGGGAACGAGAAAGGGTTTGAATTTTTCTACAAATTGTTATATCGGTCTATATATTACTATGGTTTTAAGTATATAAAAGACGATGTAAATGCAAATTGTATCGTAAATGAAGCTTTCCTGAGACTTTGGTTGTGCAGAAAAAATATAACCTGTCCAGAGGATATTGAAATCTTTGTAAAAAAGCTGACTGCAGAGGGATGCAGGACTTATTATAAAACCCCAAGCAGCAAGTTCCAGCGCAATATGCTGCGATTGGATGAAATTGACAACTATCATGAATTTATCGGAGGTGGCAATCCTATTTACGAAGATAGTATGGAGGTTCTATATCAGCCTGAAGCAGGGGAGGAGGAGAAAAGGCAATGGGAAAGGGTGAAGGCAGTTATCCCTAAGCTCAGTCTGGACCAGCAGCTTTTTATAAGGCTCTGCATTAAATACTCCTTTGATTATGGACAGATGGCCTGGCATATCGGCGGTATTTCCGATTATCAGGTAGCAAGAAAAGTAGAGCGGACACTTGAATGCCTAAAGGCTGTCATCAGTAATACACAAAAGCTCAGCAAAATTGAAAAAACAAACAGGTTCAGTTTCGAAGGTGATGTGAGCGAAGAGCAGTCCCAGATCCTGCAGATGCGCTATGAGCTACAATACAGCTTCACTGAGATTGCTGAAGCCTTAGGTCTGGATCAGGGATATATCCAGCAGGCATTTGCTGCAGCTTCGCTAAAGATCAAAAAAACTAAAATCAGTTGATATGGAGAGCGACACAATGGTTATTACACGCAAAATACAGTTGGTGGTTAACTCGGAAGATAAAGAGTTCATCAAAGATGCCTGGGATCAGTTATACAACTGGCAGAGGATCTGTTTCCGCTCAGCGAATATGATCATGAGCCATCATTTTATTCAGGAGCGGGTAAAGGACTTTTTTTACCTGACCGAGGAAGTTAAGCTTAAGATAGCTGATGTAAAAAAGGAAGAGAGGGGTATGTTGAAATCCTCACGGGAGGGTACAACGTACACGTTGCTGTCGAATCATTTTAAGGGGCAGATCCCCACAAATATCCTAAGCCATCTAAACCATACGCTGATCAGCTATTTCAATAAAGAAAAGGAGGCCTACTGGAAAGGTGAAAAATCGCTCAGGAATTACAAAAGGAATATCCCTTTGCCTTTTGGAGCCAGGGTTATTTCCAAGCTAGCCAAAACCGCCGACCAAAGGAACTTTACCTTCAGGCTTTTTCAGATTCCTTTTAAAACCTATTTTGGAAAGGACAGGTCGGATAAGAGAATGATGCTTGAAAAGATTATGGAAGGAAGCTTGAAACTGCTTACCAGCCATATCCAGTTAGACCAAGGGAAGATATTCCTATTGGCCGCAATACAGGTCGAAAAGGAACAGCACGTACTTGACCCGACGATCATTGCCGAAGCCTCGTTGTCAATCGAACATCCGGTAACGGTAAAGATTGGTAGCCACGAACATTCGATTGGGGATAGGGAAGAGTTTCTCCATCGTAGGTTGGCGATACAGGCAGCGGTAAACCGGGTTAAAAAGGGTATAGTTTTTAACCGTGGTGGGCATGGTAAAAATCGCAAAATGAAAAGTCTTGAAGATTATCGGCATAAGGAAAAGCAGTATGTGGATCAAAAACTGCATGTTTACAGCAGGATGCTAATCGATTTCTGCATAAAACACCGGGCAGCAACATTGCTGTTGATCAACCAGCAGGAAAAGGAGGAGATAGCAAAAGACGACCACTTCTTGCTACAAAACTGGAGTTATTACAGTTTAATGGATAAGATCAGTTATAAAGCTAAGTTGGCAGGTATTCAGGTAATTGTTGAATAGAAAAACTAAGCTTTTATGTCATGGGAGCCCAATGATACTCGTAATCCAGTAAACAGGGAATCCCAATGGTGGAATTTGTGTTACTGTGGACAATCTCTTTGGGGATGAGATCGCTATACAATATTTGAGGCTGCTTGTACAGCCGTAGGGTGAGGATTTTTTACTCACTGACTATTTCTTAAATGGGGAGCTAGCCCTGGTGCTTAAGCGCAGTATCCCCCATTTAGAATTAAGATACAACTACTATGGTTTTTCGCATTGTATATTTCTATTTCTTTGAAGTAAGATGCAACCTTTGTTATAAACCGAATAAGGGATTTAGAGGTCAGCTAATATTTGAAAGAATCAGATTTGCAGACTATCTGAAAGTATGGAGGGGATCGTATCTATATCCGTAGTATCTGATAAGCCGATATAGATGCTGTTGTTTGTTGACTTTCTATTTAAGAACATAAGGATTGTTTGTAAAGTCGTAAAGCTGGTTTTCTTTTGACTTTTAAGGTCTTATTAGGCAATATGAGAAGGATGCTGTATCTTCTTTATTCTTTTAAAGACTAAAACAGTTTGAGGTATGTTTGGAGCTAGGAATGTTATGTCGGAAACCTACTTTGTAGGGCTTAATCTGCAGTACAATACATTACAGTTAATTAAAATTTTTTACTCAATACCATAACGTTCCATCTTGGCATACAATGTTTTGCGGTCGATATTTAACATTTTTGCCGCCTTTGATTTGTTATGTTTTACTTTAATCAGGGTTTCGGCAATCAGGGTTTTTTCGTTCTGTTCATTAGCTGCTTTTAAATCGGAAGAACTTCCTGGCTGCGTTTGCTGGTGAACAGCAATCATCATTTCATCTGGTAAGGCTTCTATCTGCGCCACTTCACCCGGACTTAACAAAACCATTCGTTTAATTACATTGCTTAGCTCGCGCAGGTTACCCGGCCAATCATACTGAAGTAAAAGTGATTTTGCTTCGGCTGATATGCTTTTAACATTACGTTCAAGGTCACGGTTAGCCAGTTGGACAAAATGATTGATGAATAATTCAAGATCACCACCCCGCTCGCGTAAAGGTGGAAGCTGGATTTTAAATTCGTTTAAACGGTGGTATAAATCTTCGCGAAACTCGCCCTGCTGTATGCTACCAGCCAAATCGTCGTTGGTAGCGGTAACAATGCGAACATTAACCGGAATTTGTTTCGTACTCCCTAGCGGCTGTATTACTCTTTCCTGTAAAGCTCTAAGCAGTTTAATCTGCACTTCGTAACTCAGGTTTCCAACTTCATCTAAGAATAGCGTTCCGCCGTTTGCCGCTTCAAACTGTCCTTTTTTATCGTTTAAAGCACCAGTAAAAGCACCTTTAATATGACCGAATAATTCGCTGGCTGCTAAATCTTTCGATAATGCACCACAATCTATTGCCACAAAGGGTTTATCGGCACGTTTACTCTGTTGGTGCAAGGTTCTGGCTGCAAATTCTTTTCCTGTACCACTTTCACCCTGAATAATTACCGACATATCGGTAGGTGCTACCAGGTTAATGTGGCCGTATAGTTTATCGGCAATGGCACTTTTGCCTTTTATAAAATCGCTGTTTATCTCTTCTGGTTCGGTGCTTTTTAAATCCTTTTTAGCTAAAGAGTTCTTAATTACCATTAAAAGCTCATCAGGATTAACCGGCTTGGTAATATAATCGAATGCACCTAGCTGCATAGATTTTACAGCGGTACGCACATCATTAAAGCTGGTCATAATAATTACTGGAATGGATAACCCCTGATCACGAAGGTGGTTAAGCACATCAAAACCAGTTCCATCTGGCAGGCGGTAATCGATTAAGAGCAGTTCAAATTCGTTATTTTCAATCTGTTTAAAGGACTGTTTTACATGGGTTACGAGGGTAATCGCATGATCGTTTTTTGTTAAAAAACCTTCAAGTAATTGAGCAAAAGTAGTATCGTCTTCTAAAATCAGGATTCTCGCCATGTAACAAAAATAAGAAAAGCCGGACATAATCCGGCTTTCTTATACTAGGTAGATGTAATATTTGGGTTTTTATTGTACGGGTTTACCGTCTTTGTCAATTTTCACAGAACCAGTTTCTGCTTCTTTTTTAACATTGATTAAGTAATACTCCTTGGTTCCTTCTTTAACCGACCATGCTTCAGTAGCGGTCCATCCTTTATATGCATCAGATTTTAATGCAGTTTTAACTGGCTCAGGTAGTTCTTCTAATTTAACCGGAGTTTTTACTGCGCTATCCTGAACTGCAACAATTGCTGCATTTTTAATTGTATTTACTTCACTTGCCTGTACTGCTGAGAATCCTGCAAAAGCTAAGAACGCAGCTGATAAAATTAATCTTTTCATTTTTTTTTAATTTGAGGTGATGCGTAGCACAGAGGCTACGCTTATATTAATTATGCCTGAACGGCGCTTATACAATTTAAATTATTGAACTGGTTTACCGTCTTTGTCAATTTTCACAGAACCTGTTTCTGCTTCTTTTTTAACATTGATTAAGTAGTACTCTTTTGTTCCTTCTTTAACCGACCATGCTTCAGTAGCGGTCCATCCTTTATATGCATCAGATTTTAATGCTTTAGTTACTGGCTCAGGTAATTCTTCTAATTTAACCGGAGTTTTCACTGCGCTATCTTGAACTGCTACAATTGCAGTAGGTTTTAAATCTTTAATTTCACTTGCCTTTACGGTTGAGAATCCTGCTAATGCTAATACTGTTGCTGCTAAAACGAACTTTTTCATAGTATGATTTTTAAATTTTAATTTATGTAACAATACTTGCTAAGGTTTCATAATGATGCCAAAACTGGTATAGATAATTAACTTACTGGTTATTAGTTGTTTAATATTTTGCGTGGTTTTGATACTTGTGGAATTTCTCCACACATTGGGGAGAATAACTACAGGTATGGTCAACTTTTGAGGTTAAACACCAGATTGCGCTGGTTAAGACAGCTTGCTTTTAAACATTTTTGATTTAATTTTTAAAAAAGAGAAATTTTTTCTATCATTGCAGCGCGATTAAAAAGCCTCCTTAGCTCAGCTGGTAGAGCAACTGACTTGTAATCAGTAGGTCATTGGTTCGATTCCGATAGGAGGCTCTTTTTCTTTCTTCCCTTACTACCTTATTACTACAAAATCATTTTATTTATTTAGCCATCAATATATTTTGATGCCTTGGTTTAATCCACTTAATTTGCAGGTATGCTTAAATACTTTTCTGCCGATTGGATTTTTCCTGTAAGTAGTTCGCCCATTAAAAATGGTGTGGTTGCGGTAAATGCTACTGGCGAAATACAACAGGTTTTAACTGCTGCAGCGGCAAAAAATCTGGATGTAGTTTATCATAAAGGTGCAATTGTTCCCGGCTTTATCAATACCCATTGCCATTTAGAGCTTTCGCACATGTTGGGGTTGATACCTGAAAAGACTGGTTTGGTAGAGTTTGTACAATCTATTATTAAAAGCAGGCAGAGCGAAACCTTACAGATTGAATTGGCGATGCAAAAGGCCGATCAGCAAATGCTAGAAAACGGGATTGTTGCCGTTGGTGATATTGCTAACCAGATCGTTTCAAAAACAATAAAGCAAAATAGTAAAATATACTATCATACTTTTGTTGAGGCAATGGGCTTTAATCCCGAGCGTGCAGCGGCCATAATGGATTATACCAAAGGAATTAGAAATGACTTTAGTCCGCTCCCGGCTGCCGTGGTTCCCCATGCGCCATATTCTGTTTCTCCCGAATTGTTCAGGTTAATTAATACAGAAGCACAAAATGAAGGGAGTTTAATCAGTGTGCACAATCAGGAAACAGTTGATGAAAATGCTTTTTTTGAAGATAAAACAGGAGGATTTTTAGCTTTGTACCAATTTTTGGGATTAGACATTTCGTTTTTCGAACCCACTAAAAAAACATCGTTGCAAAGCTGGCTGCCTTATGTAGGGCAACAAAAAACCTTACTGGTGCACAATACGGTTTCGAACCGGACCGATGTTGAGTTTGCCAAACAAAACAATGGAAATTTATACTGGTGCCTCTGTCCACAGGCCAACTTATATATAGAAAACGCATTACCTGATGTTGATCTGCTTGTGGAGGAGGAAGTGAAAATTACTTTAGGAACCGATAGTCTGGCCAGTAACCATCAGCTTAATATATTAGCTGAAATGAAAACCCTTCAGCAACATAAACACGTAGATTTCGAAAAACTTTTGCAATGGGCAACTATTAATGGCGCCGAATTTTTTGGATTGGATGGTCAACTAGGTACAATGGAAATTGGTAAAACACCGGGATTAAATCTCATTCAGCTTTCAGAAGGTTTTATTATTGAAAGTGATCATGTAACAAGATTAATTTAATTTATGAACCCAATCTGTAAACTTTTTAATATTCAATATCCCATTATTCAGGCTGGCATGGTTTGGTGCAGCGGGTGGAAACTGGCTTCGGCGGTTTCTAATGCTGGCGGCTTGGGTATTATCGGAGCAGGCTCTATGTATCCTGAGGTTTTAAGAGAACACATTCAAAAATGTAAAAAAGCTACCGATAAACCTTTTGGCGTTAATATTCCGTTGCTGTATCCCAACATTCAGGAGATTATTGATATCGTAATTGATGAAGGCGTGAAAATTGTTTTTTCATCGGCTGGCAATCCAGCTACCTGGACTAAAATTTTGAAAGAGAAGGGGATTATCGTTGTTCATGTCATAGCGAACACCAAATTTGCATTAAAAGCAGAAGAAGCCGGCGTAGATGCTATTGTTGCCGAGGGTTTTGAAGCAGGTGGGCATAACGGAAGGGAAGAAACCACTACCTTGTGCTTAATTCCGATGATTAAAGCGGTTGTGCAGATCCCGGTTATTGCTGCTGGTGGCATTAGTAGTGGAAAAGCCATGCTGGCGGCCTTTGCTTTAGGCGCTGATGCCGTTCAGGTAGGATCGGCTTTTGCTGTGGCCGAAGAATCGTCGGCTCATCCGGCATTTAAGCATAAAATTATTGCAGCAGTGGAAGGCGATACTAAACTGGCCATGAAAAAGCTGGTTCCGGTGCGGTTATTAAAAAATGAATTTGCCGATGCCATTGCCCTAGCCGAAGCTGAGGGCGCTAACCGGACTGAGTTAATGGAGCTTTTAGGCCGGGCGAGAGCAAAACTGGGTATGTTTGAAGGTAATATGGAAGAAGGTGAACTTGAAATTGGCCAGGTTTCGGCCATGCTGAAAGAAATCAGGCCTGCAAGTGTTATTCTCGAAGAAATATGGTACGAATTTAAAGCAGAAATAGAACGTATTAAACAATTACAAAACGAATTGTATTACAAATATTGACACTTGTTTTTTTGCTAAAAAAAATAGTAATCCACTTGGCTAGACTGGGTATAGTTCGTATCTTTAAGCTGTTATGGAGCAGAATCAGATTATTATTTATCAGTCAGCTAGCGGTGAAACAACAATTGATGTAAAAATTCAGCATGAAACGATTTGGTTGAGCCAGAAATTAATGGCAGAACTATTTGATAAGGATTCCGATACAATTGGGCTACATATCAAAATATTTTATCCGAAGGGGAGTTAGATGAAGGCTCAACTACCGAGCTTTTCTCGGTAGTTCAACAAGAGGGGAAAAGAAGTGTAAAAAGGAAACTGAAGTTTTACAACTTGGATATGATTTTGTCAGTAGGCTACCGGGTAAATTCAAAGAAAGGTACTCAATTTCGTATTTGGGCTAATAAAATATTAAAAGATTATCTGATAAAAGGATATGCCCTTAATGAGAAGCGACTAAAAGAGCAGACAGAACAATTCTCAAGCCTTAAAAATACTGTTAACCTATTAAGGAATGTATTACAAAGCAAAGAACTGAATTCTGATGAAGCGACAGGCTTACTCAGAGTAATTACCGATTATGCTTACGCGTTAGATATTCTTGATAAATATGATAATCAGCAATTAACAATAGAAAGAATAACTCCAGAATCAATATTCATTATAGATTATAAAGAAGCCATGAAAGCCATTTATGATCTTAAAAATAAGTTTGGGGGCGTTCTTTATTCGGAAACGAAAAAGACGAATCATTTAAAAGTTCAATCGGAGCAATCTACCAAACATTCGGCGGCGATGATGTATATCCGAGCGTAGAAGAGAAGGCTGCTAATCTGCTATATTTTGTGGTTAAAAACCATTCTTTCTCAGATGGAAATAAGCGCATAGCTGCCTATCTGTTTGTGTGGTTCATGGATAAGAATAAAATTCTTTATCGAAATGATGGTTCTAAGCGTATTGCCGACAATGCCCTTGTCGCTTAAACATTAATGATTGCAGAAAGTAAGTCAGACGAAAAAGAAATAATGGTTAAAGTTATTGTTAATCTCATCAATTCGAATAACTCTTAAAAGGTATGTAGATTTTATTAAGCGAAAGTAAGGATTGGCTATCTTGTCATTGTAAATTCTGATAAACGGTGATTTTAGTTACAGGCTTTTTTCCTGAAATTGTTTAAATAGTTATTCTCACGCTTGGTAATCTTAATTTAAAAAGTCACAATTCTAGGAATAATTTAACGGAATAAAGGTTAATAGCTTTGTTAATTCGATTTACACTCCTTATTGACATGTATTAAAGAGTTGTGAGAATTCATTTACCTTTGCATCTTTAAAACCTTTCAACTTTATAACAATAAATGAAACACCTCAATATAATAGTAACAGGTAAAGTACAGGGCGTTGGTTTTAGGGAAACCACTAAAATTATCGCCAACCAGATGATGGTGAATGGTTTTGTGCGGAACGAAAAAGACGGCTCTGTATATATCGAAGCAGAGGGTGAGGATATTTTTCTGGAGGAATTTGTAAACTGGTGCCACGAAGGGCCTGACCGCTCACGTGTAGAAAATGTTGCGGTAAGCGAAGCCGAAGTGAAAAACTATCGTAATTTTGAAATTTTAAGGAAATAAATTGTTGAATTGTTGGATTGCTATATTGCTTCGGTAAGGAGCTTATCTCAATACGCAATACTCAAATCTCAATATTAAATGTCTGTATATAAAAAGTTTGCCGGACAAACGCTGATCTACGGTTTAAGCACCATCTTTTCACGTTTGTTCAATTTCATTTTAACGCCGATTTACACCCGTGTTTACCCGACAAGTGTGTATGGGATATTTACCAAAATGTTCAGCTATGTTTCCATTATCAACCCAATTTTGGCATTTGGAATGGAAACTACTTATTTCAGGTATCTGAATAAGCATGAAGATAAAAAACAGGAAGTTTACAACAATAGCTTTCTGGTTATTGCTTTTATTTCTGTCCTTTTCTTAATAACCGGGTTAGTTTTTTCTGATTATCTTGCCCGTTTTACATTAAATGGAAGCATTTCGGAACTTGCTAACCAAAAGTTATATGTGCAGTATTTTGTATGGATCTTGTTTGTAGATGCCATTAGCGTAATTCCGTTTGCCAAACTCAGGGCCGATGGGAAACCATTTCGTTACAGCCTGATTAAATTTTTAAATATTGGTGTATTTGTGGGGTTCAACCTGATATTCATCTTTGTTATTCCATGGTTAATTAAAAACGATGTTGGGAGCGGATGGCTGGCCTCCTGGTATAAAGGCCGCTGGGTTGGATATGTATTTATTTCCAATTTAATTGCAAGTGTTGTTACATTCGTAATGCTTTTGCCTCAATTCTTAGAAATTGAGTTTAAGTTTAACAAAGCTTTATTCGGTAATATGTTTGGATACAGCTGGCCTGTGCTGGTTGCCAACCTGTCGTTTATTATTAATGAAAACCTGGATAAAATTTTATTGAGTAAATACCTGCCCACCAATATCGCCGATCACGACATTGGTATTTATGGGGCAGTATGTAAACTGGCCATTTTTATCAGTATTTTCAATACGGCATTCAGGTTGGGAGCCGAGCCTTTCTTTTTTAGCCATGCTAAAAATGCCAATGCAAAGCAAACTTATGCCACCATATTGTATTATTTTGTGCTTGCTCTGTCCATTCTGTTTGTTGGCTTAACGGCAAACATTGAAATTATTAAACATTTTATCTCAGATAAATATTGGGTTGGACTTACAGCTGTTCCATACCTGTTATTTGGTTACGTCTGCCTGGGTATTTATATGAATTTATCTGTTTGGTACCGTTTGTCAGACCAGACACGGTTTGGTTTATACATTTCGCTGGTGGGGGCAGTGTTTACTATTGTAATGAACATTATTCTGATACCAAAGTACAGTTATATGGGGTCGGCCTGGGTATCTATGTTTGCTTACCTGATTATTATGGTTATTTCTTACGTGTTAGGCCAAAAGCATTATCCTATTCCTTATAATTTAAAGCGTATGGTTGCTTATCTTGTGGTTTCTGTAATTTTAGTTTACCTTTCTTTTTGGGTATTTAAACAAAATATTTACTTTGGAAACGGGCTGCTGATTATCTTTTTATTAGGCATGTTTTATTTTGAAAAGAATAACTTGTTAAAGCTTCTGAAAAAGTAATCTAAAATCCCACCACTCCAATCTCACATCTAATAAAATGGAAATAAAAATCATCAATAAATCAGGCCACCCGCTGCCGCAATACGAAACTGCGCATGCAGCTGGCATGGATTTGAGGGCAGCAATAACCGAAGAAATTACACTTAAACCTTTGCAGAGATTGTTGGTGCCTACGAGCTTGTTTATCGAGCTGCCTATAGGTTACGAAGCGCAGATCAGGCCAAGAAGCGGACTGGCGTATAAGCATGGCATTAGTATTGTTAATGCTCCGGGTACAATTGATGCCGATTACCGTGGTGAGATCAAAGTTTTATTGGTAAATTTATCGGATACAGATTTTAAAATTGTTAATGGCGACAGGATTGCGCAAATGGTAGTGGCTAAGCACGAAACGGTGAGCTGGCAGGCGGTTGATGCGCTTGGAGAAACCGATCGTGGCGAAGGCGGTTATGGCCATACCGGAAAGTAATTTTGGCACTCGTGGTTTTCAGTTTGAAGTTAATTTTTGGATGATATGAAGTACAAAATTCATTTTCTTATTGCACTTAGCGTAGCTGGTTTCCAGGCTTTTGGTCAGGGGACGGTTACGCCGGCAACTAACCGCGATAGCAATATGGTAAAACAGTTGTTCTTTGCGGGTTTACGCGAGAAGATGTCTGAAAATTATGTAGTCGCATCAACCAATTTTAATAAGATTGTAAGCTTAGATCCCAATAACCATGCGGCCTATTTTGAGCTGGCCAACGCCAATTTACGCTTAGATAAGCTTGCCGAAGCAGAGCAAAATATAAAGCAGGCACTTAAAATCAATCAGGATAACCTCTGGTACTGGCGTTTATTGGGCGAGGTGTACAAACGGAACAATAAAATGCCCGAGCTGGTTGAGGTTTTTAATCAGTTAATCCGCCTCGATCCCCAAAATGATGCCTACTACTTTGATAAGGCCAATGCACAGTTTTTAGCCAATCAGCTCGATGGCGCGAAGAAAACCTACGGTGAAATAGAAGCCAAATTTGGAGAGTCGAAAGAGTTGCTTGTGGCCAAAAGAAGAATGGATCAGAATGGGAGTACCTCAGAAAGCGATATTGTTAAATTATTAGAGGGCAACCAGGCCGATGTAAAAAACTATTTATATGCCGCGGGTTTGCTGTTGCAAAAAGGCAACGATCCCGAAGCCTTAAAAGTGCTGGTAAAAGCACATCAATTAGAACCCAATAATTTTGAGGTAAACTTAGGCTTGGCCGATATTTACCGCAAGCAGAAAAATGACGAAGCAGCCTTTGCTTCCCTGAAAATGGCTTTCGAAAGTGCAGAGATGCCAATAAATGAGAAAATAAAAATTATTGCAGCCCTTTTCCCAAAACTCAACCAGCCCGTGGTGGCTAAAAACGTAACCGAACTAACTAAACTGGTTGCAGAAAAAAATCCTTCAGATGCGAAAGCACTGGCGCTTTATGGTGATGTACTTTATCAGCAAAACAATTTAAAAGAAGCTTTAACACAATATCAGGCTGCCTTAAAACTTAACGAACAGGTTTATGTAGTTTGGGAGCAGGTGATTAATATTCACACCCTACTTGGGCATTATGATGAAGCTGTGAAAGTTGGAGATGAAGCGCTAACCATTTACCCAAACCAGGCGAGCTTGTATTATTACATGGCTTATGCCCTGTTTAAAACCGGTAAATTTGATACGGCTTTAAGTAATCTCAAAACTGCGCTGCAACTCGATGTAGAGAATAAAAGTTTGCAGGCACAGGTTTACGCCTTGCAAGGCGATATTTATATCAACCAGAATAATTTTGCACTGGCCAAAACAGCCTTCGAAAAGGCCATTACAGTTGAGCCAGATAATTACCTCATCATGAATAATTATGCTTACTATCTGGCGCTGAGGAATGACGATTTAAATAAAGCAGCTAAATATGCCGAAACTGCGGCCAATGCCATGCCTAACAATTCGTCGATTACCGATACCTATGCCTTTATACTCTTTAAACAGCAAAAATACGATCTGGCCAAAACCTGGATTGAAAAGGCCTTGCAAAACAATAGTAGTAAAAATGGTGTTTATCTGGAGCGATATGGCGATATCCTGTACATGAAGGGTGAAAAAGATGCCGCACTAATTCAATGGCAAAAAGCAAAAGAAGCTGGAAACAGTTCGGAAGTATTAAATAAAAAAATAAATGAAAAGAAATATTTTAAATAGCCTGTTCCTGGTAGGTACTGTAGTTTTTGTTTCCGCATGTAAGCCTAAAAAAGAAATTGTAGTGGCTCCGCAGGCCAAATCAGAAACCAAAACCGATAATACTAAAGCCGAAGCCTTAACTTTACTAAACGGTAAGCAACTTAAATTTAATACCCTTTCACTCAAAGCGAAAGCAACGCTCGATATTGCCGGCGATGCCAACGATGTAACCATGAATTTCAAAATGAAAGACAAGGAAACCATTTGGGTAAGTATTACCGCTTTGGGTGGCATGGCCGAAGTGGCGAGAGCTTTAATTACACCAGATAGTATTAAAATTATGAACCGCATGAAAAGTGAATATCTGAAAAAGCCTTTCAGTTACGTTTATAATTTCACCAATAAACAGGTTAATTTTAATACCCTGCAAGCCATTTTAACCGGTAATGCCATGGGCGAGTTTTTAACCGACCAATCGGATGTTAAACAGGAAAACGGCGTTTGGGTAGTTTCGGGCAGTAAGCAAACGCTCGATTATAAATTGCTATTCAATACGCTTTTTAAAGTGGCGGAAACCAATTTAAATGATTCGCAAAACGGTCAGGCCTTAAAAGTAACTTATACCGATTATCAGAAATTAAACGAATATTTATTTCCAAGTGCTTTGCAAATCAAAACCTTATCTAAAGCAAAGCGAATAAATATCGACATGCAGTTTGTTAAAATTGATGGCAATGTTCCGGTCGATTTTCCGTTTAGTGTACCAAAGCGATTTACTGTAGTAAAGTAATTACCAAACAAATTAACCAGGTGTGGTGCTCAAACCTATCCGGAGCATGAAGATTAAGTGAAGACGGTTCTGTTATAAGTAATTATGACCTGAGTATCTCAATTTTAATATTTTTTACTACAAAATTTTTATACTTTTGGCTTAATGAAGCTACACAAATATCTATTTATCCTTTTTTTAAGCGCGCTCACCCTTTCGGCAGTAGCGCAAACTGAAAGCCAACTTAGAAGGAAAAAAGAAGCCATTCAGCGCGAAATTGAACAACTTCAGAAAAATTTAAATAAGGCTGCCAGTGGTAAAAAACTTACCATACAGCAGATTAATACCATTAATGCCCAGATTCGGTTGCGCCAGGATAAGATTGGCACCATCAACTCTGAAATAAAAAATCTGGATAACCAAATCTCTCAGAACACCAATACCGTACATACATTACAAGGTCAGTTAGGCGATCTTAAAAAAGAATATGCCGGAATGATCCGTTTTGCCCAGCGTAACAGAAATGCTTACGACAAGATGATGTTTATTTTTGCTGCCAAAGATTTTAACCAGGCGTATAAACGGATAAAATACTTGCAGCAGTTTAGCCAGTACCGGAAAAAACAGGCAGGCTATATCGAAAATACACAGCAAGATCTGAATGGCAAGATTAAAGTACTGGATAAAACCCTCAGGGAAAAAAGTGACCTGTTGAAAGAGCAGGAAAGAGAGCGTGAGCGTTTGGGAAAAGATAAGAGCGAACAATCGGTAGTGTTAAATAAACTGAGCAAACAGGAAAAACAGTTTAAGCAAGACATTAACACCCGTGTGAAACAACAAGCGCAGATTGATAAAGCCATTCGTTTGGCAATTCAACGTGCTATTGAGGAAGCGAGAAGAAAGGCCGCAGAAGAGGCGCGTATAGCAGCAGCTAAGGCAGCAGCAGAGGCAAGAGCTGCCGCGGCTAAAGCAAAGGCAGAAAATAAACCTGTACCAGCAGCTCCGGCAGCAGCAAAAGAGAAAAATACCAATGAACTGCTTACCAACGATGCCGGATCGGCAAAACTGGCAGCAGGATTTGAAAATAACAGAGGAAGGTTGCCTTATCCGGTTTCGGGTACCATTACCGAACATTTCGGTGTGCATAAGGTAGATCAGGCCACCATGAACAATGAGGGGGTAAATATAACTGCTTCGGAAGGTGCTGCAGTTAGAGCAGTATTTGACGGCGAAGTTCTAGGAGTAAGCCTTATTTATGGTAAATATGTGGTTATATTAATGCACGGTAACTATTTTACCATTTATCAAAATCTGAGATCGGCCAGTGTGAGCAAAGGCGATAAAGTAAGTACCCGCCAAACCATTGGGGTGCTGGCCAATACCGGAGATATTGCAGAACTCCATTTTGAAATTATGAGGGGCCAGACAAAATTAAACCCAGAGGCCTGGATTAGTAAATAAACTGAAGACAAGTTAAAATGTCTATATTTGTATAAATTATATTAGTGATGTATCAAGGCACGTTATTAGAGTTTTTAAACATGGGGGGGTCGGAGATCGTACTCATTTTAGTGGTAGTTCTTTTGTTATTTGGAGGTAAAAAATTACCCGAACTGGCAAGAGGATTAGGGAAAGGGATCAGAGAATTCAAAGATGCCTCAGATGGTGTGAAGCGCGAAATCCATAGAAATATTAATGCCATGGATCTTGATAAGGAAGAAGCGGAAGAAACAATTGTAAACCATAGTCAACGTCATCACCCAACTGAAGAAGCACCGGTTGATGAAAAGGTAGAAGCACAAGCAGCGCATACACCTGAAAGCACACCTGTTGACGAAAAAAATGTTAGTGACAATCAAAAAGTTTAATCAAAAAAAATTATGTTAAATACAACAATAGCAGCAATGCTTGGAACACCAGAAATTATCATTATTGCGGTAGTGGTATTGTTATTATTTGGTGGAAAAAAAATTCCTGAACTAATGAGAGGTTTAGGTAAAGGTGTTAAAGAATTTAAAGATGGTAAAGATGGCGTTGATGGCGATCAGGTAGATCCATCTAACCGCGATAAGACTGTTTAATTGCAATAATTTTTTGTTTTGAAGAAATACAGTTCTCTTAAAGAGATTCAATCGCTCATTTCGCAAAAGCAGTTAACTTTACCCGATTTATTGGCTTATTATTTTAAGCAGATTAAAGATAATGAACACCTCAATGCATTTAATGAGGTGTTTTTTTATACGGCCGAAGTTCAGGCAAAAGCGGTACAGCAGAAAATAGAAGCAGGTACTGCAGGTAAGCTTGCCGGGATGGTTATTGGGATTAAAGACAATATCTGTTACAAAGACCATGAGGTAACTGCCTCGTCGAAAATGCTCGAAGGTTTTATCTCTCCTTATTCAGCTACCGTTGTTGAGCGTTTATTGCAGGAAGATGCCGTTATTATTGGCCGCTTAAACTGTGATGAATTTGCCATGGGCGGCTCAAACGAAACTTCTTTTTATGGTGCGGTAAGAAATGCTGCCAACCACGAACTTGTTCCCGGCGGTTCTTCTGGTGGTTCGGCTGTGGCGGTTCAGGCTGATATGTGTTTATCTGCTTTAGGTACTGATACTGGTGGTTCGGTAAGGCAGCCGGCCGCTTTTTGCGGTCAGATTGGCCTTAAACCAACCTACGGACGTATTTCCCGTTATGGTGTAATTGCCTATGCCTCTTCTTTTGATCAGGTTGGCCCAATTACTTCATCGGTAGAAGACGCCGCAATTCTGCTTCAGGTTTTGGCTGGTTCCGATGATCATGATTCTACAGCTTCGGCTTTAACCGTTCCGGATTATCCGGCACATTTAAACGAAACTAAAAAACAAAAAATAGCGGTTTTAAAAGAAACGATTGAGAGCGAGGCGCTTGATCCTGAAATTAAAACGGCCATTTTAAAATCAATAGCAGATTTACAGGCGCAAGGCCATACCGTTGAGTATGTATCTTTTGATCTGTTAGATTACCTCGTTCCGGCTTATTATATTTTAACCACAGCCGAAGCTTCATCTAATCTTTCGCGCTACGATGGTGTACATTATGGTCACCGCAACATGGAAGCGAAATCGTTAAACGAACTGTATAAACTATCGCGTGCAGAAGGCTTTGGCGAAGAAGTAAAACGCCGTATCCTTTTAGGGACTTTTGTTTTAAGCGCCGGATACTACGATGCTTATTACCAAAAAGCCCAGCAGGTTCGCCGTTTAATCCGCGAAAAAATGGATCAGCTTTTCGAAGAATATGATTTTGTTTTATCGCCGGTAGCACCTACAGCAGCCTTTAAAATAGGCGATAATGTGCAGGATGCGCTGGTAATGTACATGGCCGATATTTTTACGGTACTGCCATCTTTAAGTGGTAACCCGGCTATTGCACTGCCTTTGGGCAATAACGAAGCAAATTTACCGTTAAGTATACAATTTACAGCCAAACATTTTGAGGAAGATAAGCTTCTGGCTTTTTCTCAGGCATTTTTAAAATAGGCATTAGCTTCTATATGGAGCTGTGTACAGTGATCGTCATGCTGTCCCGGTTTTCGGGATAAGCATTTCAATTAGAGGTTCTGAAACAAATCCGATAGCTATCGGATCAGAATGACGGCACTGAATAAAACCAATAGCCCATGATTAAAAAATTACTTCTTGCTTCAGTTTGTGCTTGCTTCGGATTTGTTTCTTCCGTTTCGGCACAACAACTTCTCCAGTTAGATAGCCTTCGTAAAGCGCAAAACAACATTTTCATCAATACCGATACCGTAGCCGTTCCGCTGGTTACCGAGAATCCGTTAATGATGAGCCAGAATTTCATCTATAAACTCAGGCTCGATTCGATTGCCAAAACTGTTCCGCTTCCTTACAACGAGTATGTACAACAGTACATCGATATTTATGCCAAGCGTAAAGATATGTTCGGCAAGATGATCGGCTTATCGAGTTATTACTTCCCGATTTTTGATAAGGCTTTAAAAGATTACAACATTCCGCAAGAGATAAAATACCTTACTATTGTCGAATCCCAAATGAACCCGCATGCCATTTCGCGTGTTGGGGCAACGGGTATCTGGCAGTTTATGTTTGGTACCGGAAAAGCTTACGGTTTAAAGATGGATAACTTTGTTGATGAACGTAAAGATCCCATTCAGGCCAGTTATGCAGCTGCAGCTTATTTTAGAGATGCATTCGAAGAACTGGGTGACTGGCTTTTGGCCATTGCAGCCTATAACTGTGGTAAGGGCAATGTAACCCGTGCGATTGATAAAGCCGGATCACGGGATTTTTGGGTAATCAGACAATTTTTGCCGAAAGAAACCAGGAATTATGTACCTGCATTTATTGCTGCGGTTTACGTAATGAATTATTCGAACAAACATCAGATTACCAGTCAGGCCTGCAATATGTTCCTGAAGACTGATACTGTTCAAACCACCAGGTTTGTATCGCTTGCCACACTCGCGAAGGCCCTAAACGTAGAAGAATCGGCTATATTTGCCTTAAACCCCTCATATAAGAAGAAGATTGTTAACGGTACCGACGATGAGCCCAAGCGTATTGTGATGCCGAAATTGAAAGATATCGATTTTGCCGGTGTTTACGAAGTGCTCAACAATGTGGATGTTGATGTGAACATGCGCGTAATTGAGGCGAGCACCGACGATGTACGCGATTTACGAAAGAAAAAAGCCAAGAGTACTACTGCTTCTGCAGTAGTTTACCATAAAGTTACCAGTGGACAGAATCTAACCACCGTTGCCGATAAGTATGGTGTTGAGGTGCAGGATTTGCGCGTTTGGAACGGCTTAAAAAGTAAAAGTATAGTGCCCGGACAAAGACTTAAAATTTATGCCAAAAACCGTGTAGCCCTTAAAGCACCTGCATCGTTTTTAAGCTATAAAGTAAAAACTGGCGATACCTTGTCAGAGATTGCCGAGAAATTTGATGGCGCGACCGTACAGAGCATCAGAAGAGATAATAAGCTAAGCAAAGCTGGTCTACAGGCTGGTATGATCCTGAAAATCAGTAAGGGCTAAGTGAGCCTAAAAAGCATTTCACAATTTCTATTCGCATTCAGTTAGTGGAATTTCTAACTAAATTGGTGTGGTTCATTAATCGAATCTTATTTGTGAAATGTCTTTTATAAGTGTACACAAATGGATCAACTTCTCCAAACTTACGACAAGACGGTAACCGAGTATAAAAAAACTATTTCAGATAGTTTTAATGTTGATGACTTTCGGGAATACAACGAGATTCTTTTCTCTGCGCATAGCTGCGCCGTTGAGGGTAATTCTTTTACTGTAGACGAGGCAAGAGAGTTAAGAGAGAAGGGGATGAGCTTTAAACTCCAAAATCATTCGCTTTTTGAAGCTTTCGAAATCTTAGACCATTTTAAGGCATATGAATTTGTTTTTGATAACCTGGACAGGCCTTTGTCAGAACCCTTTGTCAAACAAACTCAGGAATTGCTTACCAGAAATACAATTAAATTCGCAAAAGGATATGAGCCTGGGGAATACACAACGAGGCAGATGGCAGCTGGAGATACAGTTTTTGAGGATTTCGAAACCAGTATTAAAAGAATGCCTCAATTAATGCAGTCAACGGAGGATGCAATCCTCAAATCAAGTTTGCATCCATTGGAAATCAGTACGCGTTTCCACAAGTTTTTCATCTATCTTCACCCATTTCCAGATGGCAATGGTCGAGTGGGTAGGTTAATATCCAATTATATTTTAGCTAGATTGTCACAGCCCCATGTGATTGTAACAGCGGCAGATAAACCAGCTTACATTAATACACTCAAACTTTCAGAAAAGCATGGAGATACTAGTGTTTTGACAAACTATTTTGCAGAATTGAGCATAGCACGCATGCAATCAGAGATTGATCAAAAAAGAAGCCTCACTAATAATTTTGAGATGAATTTCCAACCATGTAAAAGATAGAGGTAGGTTTTGCTATCACATTTGCAAGGTTGAAATAATGAGTTCTTCTTGTTATTTTAACTCAATTTTTTACTAAGACCAGATTAAACTTTTTTGGGGGGCTTTTTATTTTATGCCTCATAAAAAGAATTGTACCTTTGCGCCGTCACTAATAAGTTACGTAATGAGTAAAACCACTAGAAAGCAAGATGCGCTTGATTATCACGCACAAGGCCGTCCGGGAAAGATACAGGTAATTCCAACAAAACCTACAAATTCGCAGAGAGATTTAACCCTCGCTTATTCACCGGGAGTAGCCGAGCCTTGCTTGCAAATAGCAGAAAATAAAGAAGATGTTTATAAGTACACCGCAAAAGGAAACCTTGTTGCGGTAATCAGTAATGGTACAGCCGTTTTAGGTTTGGGCGATATTGGCCCTGAAGCCGGAAAGCCGGTAATGGAAGGTAAAGGTTTACTTTTCAAAATCTTTGCCGATATCGATGTATTCGATTTAGAGCTGGATACCAAAAACGTAGATGATTTTGTAAAAATCGTTAAAGCTCTGGAGCCAACTTTTGGAGGTGTAAACCTGGAGGATATTAAAGCACCAGAATGTTTCGAAATCGAACGCCGTTTAAAGGAAGAGATGAACATTCCGGTAATGCACGATGACCAGCATGGTACCGCGATTATTTCGGCAGCAGCTTTATTAAATGCCTGCGAAATCATCAAGAAAAAAATGGATAAGATCAAAATTGTAGTTAATGGTGCTGGTGCCGCTGCAATTTCTTGTACCAAATTATATGTTTCTTTAGGTGCTAAAAAAGAGAACATCGTGATGTGCGACCGTTCGGGCGTAATCCGCAAAGACCGCGAATCGCTTGATGCGATTAAAGCCGAATTTGCTACCGATAGAAAGATCAACACTTTGGAAGAAGCGATGAAAGATTCGGATGTTTTCATCGGTCTTTCTTCTGCTGATTGCGTTAGCGTAGATATGTTGAATTCGATGGCCAAAAACCCGATTGTTTTTGCCATGTCGAACCCAAATCCTGAAATTGCTTACGAATTGGCGATCAAAACCCGTAAAGATATCATTATGGCAACCGGCCGTTCTGATTATCCTAACCAGGTTAATAACGTTTTAGGTTTCCCTTACATTTTCCGTGGTGCGCTTGATGTACGTGCAACCAGCATTAACGAGCCGATGAAAATTGCTGCGGTTAAAGCGATTGCCGAACTGGCCAAAAAATCAGTTCCGGAATCGGTAAACCTGGCCTATAATGCCCGTAACCTTAAATTTGGTAAAGATTATATCATTCCTAAACCGGTAGATTTCAGGTTAATTACCGAGGTTTCTACTGCTGTGGCTAAAGCGGCTATCGAAAGCGGTGTTGCCCGTAAAATCATTACCGATTGGGATGCTTATACCGAGGAACTGAGAAAACGTTTAGGTTTGGATGATGCCATTATGCGTGCCATTACCACCAAAGCCAAAACGGATCCAAAACGTGTGGTTTTTGCTGAAGCAGATAACTATAAAATCTTAAAGGCAGCACAGATCGTAAACGACGAAAATATTGCAATTCCGATCCTTTTAGGAAATAAAGATAAAATACAAGCCATTATTGATGAGCATGGTTTAGAACTGGAGGGTGTAGAAATCATCGATCAGATGCAAAACCCTGATAAAACTAAACAATATGCTGAGGCGCTTTACAAAAAACGTCAGCGTAAAGGTGTTTCATTAACCGATGCGACTAAATTATTGAGAGATCGTAACTATTACGGTGCATCGATGGTAGAGTTCGGCGAAGCAGATGCCATGATTTCTGGTTTAACCAAAAATTACGGATCCACCATTAAGCCTGCGCTACATGTAATTGGTGTTGATCCAAGTGTAAAACGCGTAGCTGGTATGTACATGATGATGACCAAAAAAGGTCCGGTTTTCTTTGGCGATACCACAGTGAATGTTGATCCAACAGCTGAAGAACTGGTAGATATTACCTTACTGCTGGATAAATCGGTTAAACAGTTCAATATTAAGCCGCGTATTGCTTTATTATCGTATTCGAACTTTGGCTCAAACGATGGGGTAACACCAAACAAAGTAAGAGAAACCGTAAATCTTTTGCATAAAAATCACCCGGATGTAGTCGTTGATGGAGAAATGCAAGGAAACTTTGCCATTAACAACGAATTATTGAAAGATAACTTCCCTTTCAGCACCCTGGCAGATGCCCCTGCAAACACTTTGGTGTTCCCGAATTTAGAGTCGGGTAACATTGCATACAAATTGTTACAAGAGCTGGGTGGAGCAGAGGCGGTTGGACCAATTTTATTGGGATTAAACAAGCCTGTTCATATTGTTCAGTTGGGAAGTTCGGTGCGGGAGATCGTAAATATGGTTACTATTGCAGTAGTAGATGTTCAAGCCAAAGAAGAAATTGCTGGAACTTCGAAACGAAAAGGTATATTTACAAAATCAACCAAGAAGTAGAATTACATGTACGCCTATATCGACGGTAAATTGACATTTAAAAACCCGGCTTATGTTGTGGTGGAAGCCGGAGGTATAGGCTATCATATTAATATATCATTAAATACTTACAGCGCTTTGGGCGATGCGGAAAGGTGTAAAATTTATACCTGGCTGCATGTAAAAGAAGATGCGCACACATTATACGGCTTCGCTGATGAAGGCGAACGCCGTTTATTTTTACACCTGATTTCGGTATCAGGGATTGGACCCAATACCGGACGGATGATTTTATCGTCCATCACACCAGTGGAAATCCAGACGGCTATAATCAAGGCCGATTTGCCACTTATTCAACGCATTAAAGGTTTAGGAGCAAAAACAGCTCAGCGCCTGGTTTTAGAATTACAGGACAAACTAAAAAAAGAAGGCGCAGATTCATTAATTTCTATGCCTTTACACAATACTGTTAAAGATGAAGCGTTATCAGCATTGGTAATGCTCGGATTTGCCAAACAAACAGCCGAAAAAACTATAGATCAGATATTAAAAGTGAATGAGGGAACCCTTTCGGTTGAACAACTAATTAAGTATGCTTTGAAAACCTTATAGATCTTAACGCCTTTGAAGAGAATATCTACCTTTCTGTTTCTCATCCCCATCTTATTAATTGCTACTCAAAACGCCTTCTCTCAAGTTGTTCCAAGCAAGACGGATACTGTTACAAAAAAAAATAACTTCAGTTTACGAGAAAAGGAACGTTTAGGCCTGGGGCCATCTGTTAATCCGTTCTATCCTGCGCCCAGTAATTTAAAGCGTGTGGTAGAATACGATGCCAAAAACAAACGTTATATCGTTAAGGAATTAATTGGTGAACAGTTTGTGCTCAATACCCAATATTTAACCATCGATGAATACCAACGCCTGGTAAACAGCGAAATTAAACGCGGCAACTGGCGCAGCATTTCCAATGCCGAGGTAAGCGATTACCGGAGTACAGGTATTATTCCACAAATACAGGTAAACAGCAAAGCCTTCGAAAAATTATTTGGCGGTACCACCATCGATATTCAACCACGGGGTGAAGCCGAACTTACTTTTTTAGGCCGCGTAAATAAAAATGAAAACCCACTTTTTAACGAAAGGCAAAGGGTGCAAACCAATTTCGATTTTAACCAAAGGATTCAGATGGATCTGGTTGGGAATATCGGAACAAAACTGAAAATAAAAAGTAATTACAATACCGAAGCCCAGTTTGATTTCGAAAACCAGATTAAACTCGACTATACCGGAGGTAAAGATGATATTATCCAGAAAATTGAGGCGGGTAACGTAAGTTTGCCTTTAAATACCTCTTTAATTACCGGTACACAGGCTCTTTTTGGTATTAAAACACAGTTAAAATTCGGCCGCTTAAATGTAACGAGTGTTTACACGCAGCAGAAATCCGAATCGCGCGAAATTAAAATTACCAATGGTGCACAACAAAATACCACCACGGTAAACATCGATAGCTACGAGGCCAACAAGCACTATTTCCTTTCGCAGTATTTCAGAAATAACTACAATAAGAACCTGGCTAATGCGCCAATTATTACTTCACCAATTCAGATTACTAAAATTGAGGTCTGGATTACCAATAAAGCTGGTAATACTTCGGATTCGAGAGATGTTTTGGGTTTACTGGATTTAGGTGAGAATGCACCATACAACAATTTAATTACGGGTGGTACTTCAGGCTTACCCGCCGGAACTACTGCTGCCGGCTTCGCTCAACAATCCAATAACCTGATTTCGCAATTAAATGCTTATCAGGGTGGTGCTATCAGGCAGACCAATTCTAATGCTGTTATTTCTTTCTTCCAATCCAGTCCGCCATACATGGCTGGTACAGATAACTTTGCCAAATTAACTTATGCCAGGAGATTGACGGAAAGAGAGTTTACTTTTCAACCGCAATTGGGTTATTTATCGCTAAATAATCCGCTCAATGCCGATGAAGTTTTAACAGTTGCCTACCGTTATACCTACAATGGAGTAGAGTACCAGGTGGGTGAATTTTCTACCGATGTGCCTTTCGATGCTGCGAATCCAAAAGTGCTTTATACCAAATTATTAAAGAACGAAACCACCAAAATTTCGCTTCCTACCTGGGATTTGATGATGAAAAACATCTATTCAATAGGTGGATATCAGATCAGCAGCCAGAATTTTAAATTAGACATCTTCCGTATCGACAACCAAACCGGTGTTGATAATCCGGTAATGACCGAAGGACAGAATACGGCCAATAAACAGTGGATTGCATTAACCGAGTTTGACCGTTTAAACCAGCAAAATGAGCGTAAACCGGATGGGGTTTTCGATTTTGTGGCGGCTAACAATGCATTTGGCGCATACTCTACAGCAAACAATGCCAATACCCCAAGTTTATTCGGAACAGGCAGCAATGGGCAAACCTCTTTAGTAACCAATACCAACACGGGTTATATTACCATCGACCCCGCAAACGGACGAATTATTTTTCCGGTAATAGAGCCTTTCGGAAAGGATTTGGCAGCCAGATTTTTACCGGGTGAGCAGGCCTTAATTGATAAATATACTTTTACTGCATTATACGATTCGACCCAAACCATTGCCAAACAATTGTTCCAAAACCAGAACCGTTACGTAATTAAAGTAAACTACCAGTCTGATATTTCTTCTGAATTTAGTTTAAATGCCATTAATGTTCCGGAAGGTTCGGTAAAGGTGTTTGCAGGTACAATGCCTTTAACAGAGGGGGTAGATTTTACGGTTGATTACCAGGGTGGAAGGGTAAGCGTAATTAACCAGGCACTTTTAATTTCTGGTCAGCCTATTCGCATTACAACCGAAAATAACGAACTCTTTGGTTTACAACAGCGGTCGCTTTTTGGTACCCGCTTAGATTACCGAGTAAACAACAAACTGAATTTGGGTGGTACGATAATGAACCTGACGGAAAAACCGCTGACCCAGAAAGTGAATATTGGCGAAGAGCCCATTTCAAATACCATTTGGGGAGCCGATATCAACTACAGTTCGCCTTCAAGATTTTTAACCAAACTGGTTGATAAAATTCCACTTATTTCTACTAAAGCACCATCGAGCGTTACTTTTTATGGAGAGTTTGCGCAATTAATTCCAGGTCACCCGAGGGCTTTGAATTTTGCAGGCAGTAAAAACGGCGTAAGCTATCTCGACGATTTTGAAGCTTCGCGTTCGGTTATTGATTTAAAAAGTGCTATTTCATGGCAGTTATCCGGTACACCGCAACTGTTTCAGGAGTTCGACCGGTCTAACGATCTTTCGTACGGATACAACAGGGCAAGGGTAGCCTTTTATAATATCGATCCTACTTTTTACAATTCGGCAGCTTCAACTACGCCGGCCAATATCAGAAACAACAGGGCCGAACTTTCTAACCACTATGTTAGGGAGGTAATAGAGCAAGAGGTTTTCCCTTTCAAAGAAACGGCAACCGGACAGGCACTAAACATTACCACTTTTGACGTGGCTTACTACCCGACTGTTAGGGGACCTTATAACTTCCGTACTACAGGTTTTAAACCTGACGGATCATTACTGCAACCACAAAATAGCTGGGCAGGCTTTCAACGGAAGATTGAAACCAACGACTTTGAAGCCTTAAACGTTGGCTTTATTGAACTTTGGGTAATGGATCCGTTTATCTACAAACCAAACTCGAGCGGAGGGGATCTGTATTTCAATCTCGGAAACATTTCGGAAGATATCCTTAAGGATGGCAGAAAATCGTTGGAGAATGGTTTGCCGGCTACAAACGATCCGACTAAATATGATGAAACAGCCTGGGGTCGTGTACCTAAATTGCAACCTGTGGTACAGGCTTTCGATAACAATGCTGATTCGCGTAAGGCACAGGATGTTGGTTTAGATGGTTTATCAGATGCAGATGAAAAGACCAAATTCGCAGCCGAAATCAATCAGATTAAATCGCAATTGAATGCCAACGCAGCTGCTACTTTAGATGCCGATCCGGCATCAGATAACTATGCATATTTCAGAGGTCCGGCTTTAGATCAGATTAATGCCGGTATTTTAAAACGCTACGAAAGATATAACGGAACTGAGGGTAACTCAAAAACCTCACAACAATCGCAGGCAGAACTTGGGCTGGAGAATTCGGCCTCAACCTCCTTACCAGATGGTGAGGATATCAACCGCGATAACAACATGACCCAAAGCGACGAGTATTTCCAGTACAAAGTTTCTATTCGTCCAGGGGATTTAAATGTAGGACAGAATTTCATTACAGATAAAGTAACCTCGCAGGTTAAACTGGCCAATGGAAATACCCAGGCAGTAACCTGGTATCAGTTCAGGATTCCAATCGGGCAGTACCAGCAAAAAGTTGGCGGCATTCAGGATTTTAAATCGATCCGTTTTTTCAGGATGTTCATGACCAACTTCGCCGATACTGCGGTAATGCGTTTTGCAAAACTACAGTTAATCCGTGGCGAGTGGCGCGAATACAATGCATCCAATCAGGCTGCGCAGGTTATCGTCGATCCGGCTTTGCCAGCTTTAACCCCTGATAATTCTACTGTTGAAGTGTCAACCGTAAATATCGAAGAAAACGGCAAGCGCTCACCTATTCCTTATGTTACCCCTCCGGGTATTCTGCGCGAGCGCGATTACAGCAACTACCGTGGCGATACCCGCCTAAACGAGCAATCGTTATCAGTAATAGTAAAATCGTTAAGAGATGGTTATGGGCGTGCAGCCTTTAAAACTGCCTATAGCGATTTCAGGTCTTATAAACATTTGGAAATGTTTGTGCATGCCGAAGCTGTTAATAACCAGTTGTTAAATGATGGTGATGTTTCTGCCTTTTTAAGGATCGGAACTGATAACCAGGATAACTATTACGAATATGTAATGCCGTTAAAGGTAACCGCGCCGGGCACCAGCGATCCGGATGCCATTTGGCCAGAAGCCAACAGGATGGATATTGATTTAACGCTTTTCCAAAATGCCAAACTTGCCCGTAATGTGGCTAAACAGGCTAACGGACAACCGTGGGCAATAAATGTACCTTTTACTTATACCGACGGCACCAGAACCATTGTGGTTAAAGGGCAGCCCGATATGAGTAAAGTAAGGGTTTACATGGTAGGTATCAAAAACCCGCTTCGTCAGGCTAACGAGGTTGGTAGTGATGATGGCCAGGATAAAAATGCCCTGGTTTGGTTTAACGAATTAAGGCTAACCGAATTTGATGAAAAAGGTGGATGGGCAGCAGCAGGAAGGTTGAATTTAAAACTGGCCGATTTTGCCGATGTAAATATTTCGGGGAGTAAATCGACTGTTGGTTTTGGTTCAATTGATTCGAAGGTTAGCGAGCGTAACCGTGCCGATAATGTGTTATTGGATGTATCGTCGGCCATGGAGCTCGGAAAATTCCTGCCACAAAAATCGGGGGTTAAAATACCGATGTTTGTAAGTTATTCTAAGCAGGTTTCTACACCGCAGTATAACCCGAGAACGCCGGATATTGAGTTGAAAAATGCGTTGGAGCGATCAACCAAAGAACAAAAAGATTCGATTTTAAATTTCGCGCAGGATTATACCGTTAGGAGAGGCATTAACTTTACCAATGTTCGGAAAGAGCGCACCAATAATAGCAAACCTGTAAGGCTGTGGGATATCGAAAACTTCTCTGCAAGTTATGCCTATACCCAGTATAACCACCGTGATTTTATTAACCAGAGTAGCATCCAGAATACTTATAGGGCATCACTACAATATAGTTATTCTAGAGAGGCTAAAACAATAGCACCGTTCGAAAAGATCATTAAATCGAATATGCTGGCATTATTGAAAGATTTTAATTTCAGTATTTTTCCAAGTGCCATTAATTTCAGGATTGATGTAGATCGTTTATACTCAGAAAATACTTTGAGAAACAACGACCCGAACAATACTTTGGGTGTTTACCAAACTGGTTACGGAACCACTTTTAATAAAAACTTTACCATGAGCAGGGTTTACGGCATAGCCTGGAACCTTACCCGTTCGTTACAGTTAGATTTTAACGCCACCAACTATTCTATTATTGATGAACCAGACGGAAGAATTGAAGGACTGAAACGAGATACCGTTTGGGAAAACTTAAAACGTTTAGGCCGTACAACCGATTATAACCACAACTTAAACGTTACCTATAATCTGCCGATTGATAAGATACCAGGTTTAAACTGGATTACCATTAAAACCCGTTACGGAACCAACTTTAACTGGCAAACCGAGCCGCTGGCTACCCTGCGCGATCCAAATATCAATTTAGGTAACACGGTACAAAACAGCCGGACGGTACAGGTTAACCCGACTTTAAATCTAACCACACTATACAATAAGTTTGGTTTTATACGCAATGCCGGTAACGATGATAATGGAAATAAGGCGAAAAACTTTTTCATCAACATATTAACCAGTTTAAAAAATGTAAACGCCAGCTTTGTACAAACCAAGGGTATTTTCTTGCCGGGTTATCTGCCAACAACCAAGTATTTTGGTATCGATAACGCCACAGGTGCACCAGGTTTAGGCTTTGCTTTTGGTAGTCAGCGCGACATACGCGAAATGGCGTTAAACAACGGTTGGTTAACCACCGATACCTTACAAACCCAGTTGTATGTAAACACGCTTCGCGAAGATTTACAATTGACTGGCCAGGTAGAACCTTTTAAAGATTTGCGGATTACTTTAAAAGCAAACAAGGCGCAAACGCGAAATTTCTCAACCAATTTCAGGTACGTGGCCAGTGTATCATCATTTGAAAACCTGAGTGCCATTACCACGGGCGATTACAGCATTTCTTACATCGCTTTAGGTACTGCGTTTAAAGAAAATAATGCAACCCGGGTTTCGGGCTTGTTCCAGCAGTTTATGAATAACCGCAGTGTGATTTCGAGAAGGTTGGGTGCGCAAAATCCAAATTCATCGGGCGCTACCGGAGGTTTTGCCGACGGGTATAGCAAAGAAAGTCAGGATGTAATTATCTCAGCTTTTATGGCTGCCTATGCGGGCAAGGATGCCGGAAAGGTTAAAATGAATTCTTTCCCTAAAATTCCACTTCCAAACTGGAACTTAACCTACAGTGGCTTAACCCGCATTCCTTTTATTGCCGATAAATTTTCGTCGGTCGATATCAGGCACGGTTACCGTTCTGCTTATAACATCAATGGATTTAATTCGCTTTTGCGTTATCAGGAAACCAATGGAGCAGTGAGTAGCAGGGATGTAAACAATAACTTTTTACCCGAATACCAGTTTGCACAAGTTACGATTTCAGAATATTTTGCACCACTGGTTGGGGTAGATACCAGGTTTAAAAATAACCTGACGGCTTCTTTCGAGTTAAACCGATCACGTTTATTGGGCTTAAGTTTATCGAACAGCCAGCTGGCACAACTATCAGAAAACAATATGGTTTTAGGCCTGGGTTACCGTACCAATAAATTCCGTTTCCCGTTTGGCTGGTTTAAAAGCTTAAAAATGGATAACAACATGGACTTTAAACTCGATGTGGCCATTCGCGATAATAAAACCGTTATTTACCGGGCTGATATTACTGAAGCAGAGGTTTCTTCAGGGGCAAAAAACATTACCCTAAGGCCTAGCGTTGATTATGTGTTAAACCAAAAGTTTAATATTAAGTTATTTTACGATTCGAACATTACCAAGCCTTATACCTCGCAAACCTTTAATACTTCATTTAGTAATTTTGGCTTTAGTTTAAGGTTTACGTTGAATTAATGAATCTTCAATCATATAGAAAAGCCTCATTTTTAATGGGGCTTTTTCATGCAGAAGAAAAAATGTTGAACAAATCAATGTCACAGATATTGAAAAGTTATTGATCACTTAACGGCTCTAGGTTACTATTATCTCTTTCATTCGGTTGGTTCGAAAGAACATTGTTCCGCCCGATAGAGAATATCCTGCTAAATAAATAGGCCGTGATGAACATGGGAACATAACTGAATACAAGATGGTCGAAATGCATTAAATAGGTGCTTCCGCTGGCAATTAGATAAAAAAGAAAGATTACAATTGAGTGCGCGATGGGCCTGTCATTTATAAATCTTTTATACCCCATTTTTTCAATCAGGTATATATTAAATGTAATAAATACAGCAACGATGCCGACAAAAATAAACATATGGTTAAACGGAATGTTAAAAGTGAAGTTATAATTCGCTGGTTTAATCAGCATAATTAAACCGATATAGACAAATCCAATCGCCATAGTAAGGGGAACAGAAGCGATTAAGGTTGCCAGGCATACTTTTAAGGTATAAACAAAGGAAGGTTTCATATTGAGTGTTAATTTGTATTTTCAATATAGATATTATTTCTGAGTTTGACCTTGACCAGCCATGGTAATCGCAACATTCAACTTTTCTGATAAGTTAATTTTTAAGCCATTGCGAATGGATAAACTAAATTGTATTTTTGAAGCGCAAACACTACCAATTGCATAAATATTTTGCAGCTGGTATGTTGGCTAAGGAGAGTAAAAAATAAATAACTTATTTTCAAAACATATAAAATAATGAATTTTCCATCAGAATTAAAGTACACTAAAGACCACGAGTGGGTTAGAGTTGAAGGTAACGAAGCTTATATTGGCGTAACTGATTTTGCACAACGCGAGTTAGGTGATATCGTTTATGTTGACATCAACACCGTAGGTAGCGAAGTAGCTAAAGAAGAAGTTTTCGGTACAGTAGAGGCCGTTAAAACCGTATCTGATTTATATATGCCTGTTACCGGAACCGTATTAGAAGTTAATGCTGACCTAAACGACAACCCTGAATTGGTTAACTCTGATCCTTATGGAGAAGGCTGGATGGTTAAAGTATCTTTAGCTGATTTAACTGAAGTAGAAGGTTTGCTTACAGCTGCTGCATACCAGGAATTGGTAGGCGCTTAATTTATCATATTTTGTACAAAGCACTAAAAAGACAAATCTGGGCCATTATCTGGACCCTTGTTATTTTAGTGCTTTGTAATATGAGGATGCCTGAGTCTTCTGGTCCGGGTTTTTTCTTCGAAGGTTTTGATAAAATGACTCATCTGGGGTTTTTCTTTGTTTTATCAGTGCTGCTCTTTTATGGTAAAATAAGGTATCAGCATACTTTCGCTTTCAGAACATTAACAATTTTTAAAATCCTCCTGATCAATGCCATTATTGGAGGTACAATCGAAATATTACAGTGGAAAGTTTTTACCTACCGCTCTGCCGAATGGTGGGATTTTGCCTGTGATATGTTAGGTGCGTTAATGGCTGTTTTCAGTTATGTATTGCTCCATAAATTAAATTTCAATGAAAACGAAAGTTAGTATTATCTGCGTTATGGTAACCATATGTTTAAGCAGCTGCAGTATTTTTAAAAAAAACTGTAACTGCCCGAAAGTATATTACAAGAGTTATCCTTCACCACAAAAATAACATAGTCAAATCCCTCCCTCCCTTTTCGATTTGATTTGCAGCTCGCTTGCTGTATTTAAAATGTTACCAAGCTTTTAACACACCTTAACAAACCTTTAAGCTTTTGCCGAGTCTGATAGCTTAGTTTTGTATGTAATACCTAAATTTTTTTGATGAAAAAGAACGTTCAGAGGGCAATTTTTATAGTTCTCCTATTTTGTGGATATCTTGCCCAGGCGCAAAATACCGGCGCTATCAGCGGTAAAGTAATTAACGCAAAAGATAAAAAACCGGTTGATTTTGCTACCATAGCAATTAAAAGTTTGAAAGATTCGAGTGTGGTGGCCTCAGGTCAAACCAATCCGGATGGATCATTTAGCTTTAAAGCTATAGCAGCAGGCAAGTACCGGATTTATGCAGCCTTTTTGGGTTTAAAAACAGCAACTAAAGACGTAGAAGTGGCTAAAGCGGCAGTAAATGCTGGCGAAATTGCCATGAGCGATGATGGTGTTGATTTAAAAACCGTAAATGTTACCGCTACCATTCCGATTGTAGTAAAAAAGGATACCCTAGAATTTGATGCCAAATCAATCAAAGTGCGCGAAAACGCTGTAGTTGAAGACTTATTGCAGAAAGTACCCGGAGTTGAGGTAGCTAAAGATGGAAGTATCAAAGCCCAAGGCGAAACGGTAACCAAAGTAAAGGTAGATGGAAAAGAATTTTTTGGTAATGATCCTTTATTGGCAACCAAAAACTTACCAGCCGATATGGTTGATAAAATACAGGTAATTGATGAGCTTTCTGAACAGGCACAGTTTACCGGTATTGATGATGGAACCAGAAATAAAATCCTGAATATTACTACTAAAAATGGCATGAAACATGGCTACTTTGGTAATAGTACTGTAGGTTATGGTTCTAACGACCGTTACGATGCCAGTTTAAATGTAAACAAGTTTGACGATGACCGTCAGATCAGTTTCATTGGTCAGTTTAACAACGTAAATAAACAAAACTTTGGTCAGGGTGGTGGCGTAGGAAACGGATTTGGCGGAGGTGGAGGCGGCGGCCGTGGCGGTTTTGGCGGCGGCGGTGGGGGTAACTCCGGCAGTGGCGGGGGTGGTATCACTACAACGAATGCTGCGGGTTTAAACTTTGCCGATACTTACAAAGATGGTACACAGTTTCAGGCGAGTTATTTCTTCAATAAATCGACTGCCGATATCATTCAGGACTCACACATCCAAAATCTTTTTGGAGGGATTACAACCGATGTTACGCAGAATTTAAACAATACAACCGACCGTACCAATCACCGTTTTAATTTTATGGTGGATACGAAGATCGATCCTTCATTGTCTATTAAGATCCAGCCGAACGTAACTTACACAGAAAGTGATGGCAGTAGCATAACCAAGTATTACAGGAATTATGTAACGAGTATTACAGATGGAAGTCAGGAAAATACAACTACTGCTACTACTCCTGCTGTTACCAATAATTTATTAGTCCGTAAAAGTTTTAAACGTAGGGGCCGTACCCTTTCGCTTAATGTAAACACCAGTATTAACGACAACAACGGTACCAATCAGAATTACCGTTTAGATCATATTACTGAAAGTGGAGTAAAAAGAGATTCGTTAACCAACCAGTTAAACAACACCAGTAGCCATGCTATAAACAACACTACAAGGTTGGTATATACTGAGCCTTTAAATAAAACCTTAAGTGTAGAATTTAATTATCAGAACGGTTATTCTAACAGCGATTCGCAGAGAGACGTATATAACTATAATCCCCTTACGTTGCAATTCGATTTAGTAGATAATACATTTTCGAATATTTATAATAACCGTACTTTAACCAATGCGGCTGGTTTTAGTTTTACTACAACAGAGAAAAAATACAACTGGAACATTGGTGTAGCCGCACAGCAGACCAATAGGGTAAATACCAATTTAACTACAGGTTTAAAACGTACACAGAACTTCATTAACATTACGCCATCTGCACAGTTTAGATATAATTTCAGTAACCGTAAACGATTATTTATCAATTATCGTGGTTCTACTACGCAACCAAGCATCGATCAGATTCAGCCTATCCCAGATAATACAAATTCGCAAACCCGTTACGTAGGTAACCCGGAGTTGAAACCTTCGTTTAATAACCAGTTGAGGATTAACTTCAATAATTTCAATATTGAAAGTGGTCGTTTCTTCTTTGCCGGATTAAACCTTACACAGACCTTTAACAGTATTGGAAATACCGTTGTTCCAATATCTGGCGGCCTTCAGCAGGTTAGTTATATTAACGTTAATGGCGTTTATGCCGGTAATGCCAATGCAACCTGGTCTTTACCTTTAATGCCTGAGCGTAAGCTTACCTTAAATATTTCGGGTAACGGTTCGTATAGCAGAAACGTAAACTTTATTGCCCCTAACGCGAGTACTCAACTGGTTAAAAACGTGACCAATAGTTATACCATATCTAATGGCTATAAACTGGTTACCAACGTAGATAAGTTTGATTTAACTGGTGGCATTACCGGTAGCTATACCAACTCTACGTTTTCGGCACAGCAATCGGCAAATACGCAGTATTACACCATTAACCCAAGCTTTAATGTAAGCTATGTATTCCCGGCAAATATCAGGCTGGCTATGGACATCGATTATTTCAGAAATTTTGGTGGTGGCGATTTGTATAACCAGGAATATACCATTCTTAACCCTTACATCAGTCGTCAGTTCTTTAAAAACAGAGCTACTTTTAAATTCTCTGTAAATGATGCATTGAATCAGAATACAGGTATTTCGAGAACTACATCAGGTACTTCAATTACCGATTTAAACTATAACGTGCTAAAACGTTACTACATGTTCTCGTTCACGTATTCGTTAACCCGTATTGGTGGTCGTACCATGAGCGGCGATATGCAAATGCCGGGTCAGGGTGGTGAAGGCCGACGCATGAGAATGTAAAAAATATCAATACCAGAATTGAAAGGCCCGTTTCTCGGGCCTTTTTTGTTTTACAGCCGTAACAGCTTATTAAATGTAAAGCTGACAATTGTGTATTTCATTTGTTACTTAAGTTAAAATAAACCTTTAAATATGCTGATAGTCTCTATGTTATAAAAACCAAACTAACCGAATGAAACCAATCTTTACGCTGCTTCTTGTACTATGTTCTTATTTTGTTTATGCCCAAAAAGCCGGCTCGGTGAGTGGGAGGGTGCTTCAATCGAAAGATAAAAAACCAATTGATTATGCTTCTTTGGCAGTAAGGAACCTAACCGATTCGAGTATGGTTGGTGCAATGAGTACTACCGAAGACGGAAAGTTTGTTTTCAAAGATCTGAAACCTGGCCCTTACCGAGTATATGCTGCATTTTTGGGATTAAAAAATATCACGAAAGATTTTACCATTACAGCCGATAAACCGGATGTAAGCTTAGGCGATATTGTTTTAGAAGGAGGTGCAATTGAGCTTCAAACCGTTGATATCAAGGCAGAAGTGCCTCCGATTGTGGTAAAGAAAGATACGCTTGAATTTAATGCAGGCTCGTTTAAAGTGGTAGAAAACGCAGTAGTAGAAGATCTGTTAAAAAAACTACCCGGAGTAGAAGTCGATAAATCGGGTGCGGTAAAAGCCCAGGGCGAAACCATTACAAAAGTTAAGGTGGATGGAAAGCTGTTTTTTGGGAACGACCCTTTACTGGCAACCAAAAACCTACCGGCAGATATGGTAGATAAAATCCAGATCATCGACGAACTTTCAGATCAGGCCCAGTTTACCGGTATAGATGATGGTTCGAGGACTAAGATCATTAATATTACAACCAAAAAGGACCGGAAGAATGGTTACTTTGGCAACACTTCGGGAGGTTATGGATCTAACGACCGTTACGACATAAACACAAATATCAACCATTTTAACCAGGACAGACGGCTAAGTGTAATTGGGCAGTTCAACAATGTAAACAAGCAAAACTTTGGTGGTGGTTTAGGTGGCGGTAACAGCGGCGGAAATGGTGGCCGTAGCGGGATTACAGATACTAAGGCCGGTGGATTTAACTTCTCTGACGAATATGCCGATCAAACCGAAATCAGCCTGAGTTATTTTGTGAATAAATCTGACAATCTCATTCTGCGCAATAGCGTTACACAAAATCTTTTGGGCAATGTTACCACGGTTTTTAATAATAACCAAACCAATACTTCCGACCGCTTAAACCATCGTTTAAATTTTATGGTCGATACTAAACTCGATTCGTTAACCTCACTAAAGATAGAGCCAAATTTAAGCTATACAGATAACGAGAGCCTGAACAGTAGTTTTTACAACCGCGATTACAGTACCTATAAAACAAATGGATCGCAGATATTAACCAACCACAACACCGCCCCATCAATTAGTAACAATATTTTGCTGCGTAAAAAATTTATGCGCCGCGGACGAACCTTATCCTTGAATTTCAACACCAGCATTAACAACAACGATGCTGATAACTACAACAATAACCCCGAAACAAGAGATGAAGGTGGGATAATCACACAAAAGGTAATTAACCAGTTTAACGATCAGGAAAGCGAATCGCTTAATCAGAATACCCGTTTGGTGTATACAGAACCCTTAGATAAGACCCTAAGCTTGGAATTTCACTATCAGAACGGATATAACCACAACACTTCCGACCGTTTTACCTATAATTTTAATCCGGCTACGCTCGAATACGATTTATTGGATCAGACATTCAGTAACTCATACGAGAATACCATTTTAACCAATGCGGCTGGATTCAGCTTTAATAAAATGGCCAAAAAATATAACTGGAATGTGGGTATGGCAGTTCAAAATACCGACCGGAAAAACAATAACATTACGCAGGGTTTTACACTAAAACAAAATGTTTTTAATTATACGCCTTCGGCTATGTTCAGGTATAATTTTAGCAACAGTAAGCGTTTGGTGTTCAATTACCGCGGTAGTACCACTCAACCTACCATACAACAGTTGCAGCCTATCCAGAATAATACCAATACACAAAGTATTCCGGTGGGTAACCCCGATTTAAAGCCCGAGTTTAACAATACCCTGCGTATTGCCTATAATACATTTACTGTAGGCAAAAACAGGTCGTTATTTGTTAACCTGAATCTTGCCCAAACTGCTAACCAGATTGCAAACAGTACCAGTTTAATTCAAAGCGGAAAAGACCAGGGCAAACTGGCTGTAACTCCGGTGAATGTTAATGGTGTTTATTCTGGTTCGTTGTCTTCATCTTTAAGTTTGCCTGTAATGGCCGATAATAAGCTTAATTTTCACATCAATGTTAGTGGGAGCTATAATCGCGATGTAAACTTTACCAACAGCTTAAAAAATATAACCAACAGCTGGTCTGTCACCAATGGCTACCGCTTGGTTTCCAATTTAGAGAAGCTCGATTTAACTGCAGGGGTTAGTGGTTCAATTAACCGGGCAACCTATTCCGTTCAGCCCAATTCGAACACCCGGTATTATACCTTTAGTCCAAATATTAGTGTAAGTTATATGTTCCCTGGCGATATCCGCTGGTCTATCGATGCCGATTATAACCAGAACACTGGGAGGGGAGAGGCTTTCGATACCCATTTTACGCTGGTAAATTCGTATTTAAGCAAGCAGTTTTTCAAAAACCGTGGTACTTTTAAAGCCTCAGTAAACGATTTGCTAAACGAAAACCAGGGTGTAAGCCGTACAGCCAATAACAATACCATTCGCGATGAAAGCTATAATGTATTGCAACGTTATTTTATGTTTTCGTTTACCTATTCCCTAAACCGGATGGGAGGTAGAAACCGGATCCGCGGTAATGAAGAAGGTGGTGGCGGAAGAAACCGCGGAGGCGGTGGTGGTTTTGGCGGCGGTCGTCAAAGAAATTAATCACGATACCGTAAAACCCTGCATTATTTCCCGAATGTAAAAGCTATGTTATTTGGAATAAATCTAAAGAAAGGCTAACTTGCGCCAAATTTAGCACATGAACCCGTTAGGCTCCATCTGGCTAATAAAATATAAATAAACACAGATGAAACTGTCGCACCTAAAAGTTGGAGAAAAAGGAACAATTGTAGCTTTTACAGATTTAGATATGTCTGTAAAGTTAATGGAGATGGGCTGCTTGCCGGGCGAGGTTGTAGAGGTTGAACGTTTTGCCCCTCTTGGCGATCCAATGGCCATTCGTGTTGCTGGTTATCAGCTTTGTTTGCGTAAAAGCGAAGCTGATGTGGTAATCATTCAATAAATATTTGGGTTTGGATATTAAAGTTGCATTAGTTGGTAATCCCAATACAGGTAAATCTACGTTATTTAACCGCTTAACCGGTTTAAATCAGAAAATTGGTAACTTCCCGGGTATAACAGTTGATAAGAAAACAGGTTTTACCAAACTTGCAGGCGATAAAGATGCTGAAATTATCGATTTGCCCGGAACTTATAGTCTCTACCCCAAAAGCGCCGATGAAAGCATTGTTTTTCAGGTGCTGGCCGATAAAAAGAACAATAGCCATCCTGATGTAATCGTATTGGTTACCGATGCCTCCAATCTTAAGCGTAATATGCTTTTGTATTCGCAGGTGGCCGATCTGGGCATCCCGATGATTTTGGCTTTAAACATGATCGATCTTTCTACCAAGCAAGGCATTGAGATTAATCTGGATAAGCTGGCCGAAAAATTAGGTATTCAGGTAGTTTCTATCTCGGCAAGAAATAACATTGGCATCGATAAACTTAAAAATGCCATAGCCAATACCACTAAAATAGCCACGCAGTTTCAGGAAGTTAATTTAAATTTTCTGGCCCCTGAAGCAATTAATGCAATTAAGGCAAAACTAAATTCAGACAACGATTATTATGCCCTGCAGGTTTTGCATCAGCACGAGCATTTAACTTTCTTCACCAAAGAAGAGCAGGAAGAAATTGAAGAAATAGAGCAATCGAACCATTTCGAATCGGCTAAAATGCAGGCCGCTGAAACCATAGCACGTTACAAGCATTTAAGTACTATTCTTGCTGATGTGGTGGTGGATAAAGGAACAGAAAAGAAATTCTCTTTCAGCGATAAACTTGATGCAATACTTACCCATAAAATTTGGGGCTTTACTATATTTTTGCTGATTCTCTTTATAATTTTTAATGCCATATTCGCCTGGTCGTCTTACCCGATGGACTGGATTGAAAGTGGTTTTGGATTTATTACCGAACTTGGACACGAATATTTGCCGGCCGGTATGCTTACCGATTTATTATTGGATGGCGTGATTGCCGGTTTGGGCGGTATTTTTGTATTTATCCCTCAAATTGCCATTCTTTTTGCCTTCATTTCCATCTTAGAAGATACCGGCTACATGGCCCGTGTTACCTTTATGATGGATAAAATTATGAGTAAGGTTGGGCTCAACGGTAAATCGGTGGTGCCAATGATTGGTGGTTTGGCCTGTGCCGTTCCTTCAATTATGGCGGCAAGGAATATCGAAAACTGGAAAGACCGGATGATTACCATTTTGGTAACCCCTTTGGTGAGTTGTTCGGCGAGGCTCCCGGTATATATCCTGATCATATCCTTAATTATTCCGCAAAAGCATGTGCTGGGTATTTTTAACCTGCAGGGCCTGGCGCTAATGGTGATGTACCTGGTAGGAATTGTGGCTGCGGTATTGGTAGCCTGGGTGATGAAACTTATCATCAAAACCAAAGAAAGATCATACTTTATAATGGAGCTGCCTGTTTACCGTATGCCGAGGTGGAAGAATGTACTTTTTACCATGTACGAGAAATCGAAAACCTTTGTTTTCGAAGCTGGTAAAGTAATTATTGCCATTTCGGTTATTCTATGGGTAATGGCTGCTTACGGACCCGGAGACCGTTTCGAAAATATAGAAAAGAAATATGCTGCGGCACTGGCCGATACCACCCAAAATACCGATCACATTAAGGTTTTGGAAGCAACCGAAAAGCTTGAAAATTCTTATGTAGGTGTACTTGGGCACTGGATTGAGCCTGTAATCCGTCCGCTGGGTTACGACTGGAAGATTGGCATTGGCTTAATCACCTCTTTTGCTGCCCGTGAAGCCTTTGTAGGCACTATGGCAACCATTTACAGTGTTGACGGCGGCGATGAGGATACCTCGACCATTAGAGAGCGTATGGCAGCTTCGGTTAACAGCCGTACTGGTTTACCGGTTTATTCTTTTGCTGCCGGTATTTCATTAATGCTTTTTTATGCTTTTGCTATGCAATGCATGAGTACAGTAGCCATTGTTTACCGCGAAACCAAAGGCTGGAAATGGCCGGTTATTCAATTGGCTTATATGACGGCCATGGCTTATGTTGCAGCGTTGATAGCTTATCAGTTATTGAAATAGTTATTATTTCTATTTAAAGCGCATGCTATTGTTGATTATTGTTCTTTGAAGAGCAATACCTGCATCACTATCTAAATTTCCTCCCGCTTTCCGTTTTATCCCGATGAAAAATCGGGATGCTTACTCCTATCGGGTCTATGTGGCCAATATTATGCTACTATTAATGGTTGGGAGGCTAATCTGTGCAATCGTTTATGGAGCGATCGCTATTATTGCGTTTACCTTTGTTAATAAACCCGGTAGAAGCGGCAGCGCCCGATTGCAATTCGGGGCTATAGCGAATAACGGAACTGCTGTTCCCGAAGCCCTAATGAACATTCATTTTCAAACAGGATACGTAATTTTTTAGCCTGCGGTATGATTTCACAGATTTTAGGATCACACAGATTATCGTCTTTTAACTTTGGTCTTTCCCCTTTAGTCTTTACTTAGCCCAACTCAATTTGCCTTTTAATGCTCTCTTCTAATGAAATTAAAGTTTCGGTACGTTGAATGCCATTCACTGCCTGAATTTCTTCATTTAAAACATGACGCAGGTGGTTGGTGTCTCTGCAGATTATTTTTGCAAACATACTATAGGCTCCTGTAGTATAGTGTAGCTCTACCACCTCCTTAATTTTACTCAGCTGCGCAACCGCATCTTTATACTGTATTCCCTTTTCGAGATAAATACCCAAAAAAGCACAAATATCATAGCCTGCTTTTTGCGGATCGATAATTAAATGAGAACCTTTAATAATCCCCATTTCCTGTAATTTCTTCATCCGCACGTGTATAGTACCGCCTGAAACGATCAGATCTTTAGCTATTTCTGTATAGGGTTTAGTGGCATCCTGCATCAATTGTTTCAATATATCGATATCGAGGTTGTCAATTTCTAAATTGGAATTGTCTTTTTTAAGCATATTTTTGAATTATGATAAGCGAATTTACGAATATTTATCAATATTATAAAAATAAAATTAAATGTTTAAAATATTTGCAAGGTATTGGTTGTTCCTTTACATTTGTATCAAGCAATTAACAAAAAGGAAACGTTCTTTCAAGATTGCTAAACATACTGTAGGGTGGTGAAACAGGCAGACACACCTCCTTGTCTCGGTGGCGGAGAATAATGGGAATATACCGGTTTCGGTACTAACCACTCCTTGAAGGTTCGATTCCTTCCCCTACAGCTGGTTGCAGTTATCAATTTACGGTTTGCAGTTTAAAACTGAAAGCTACAAATTAAAACTGTTAACTTTTAAAATGTTGGGTGGTGAAATTGGCAGACACGCCTCCTTGTCTCGGTGGTGGGGAATAATGGGACAAACGCAGTTTATTGGGTTGACCACAAATTAATTTTTTGAACTGTAGCTAACTACCCCTTGAAGGTTCGACTCCTTCCCCAACAGCATTTTTTATGAATAATAAGTTAGTTAATCGAGCAATCCTGGATAGGTTGCTCTTTTTTTGTTTATAGCTATCAATTATTTTTAAATATCCTTCTGAGTGCTTGCTAGAGCATGTTTTTATTAAATGCGCATGTTTGCGTATATTTGTAATATATAGAAAATGTAAACCTAGTGTAAACCATGGCCACCATAAACCTTGAATTATTTACTTCTAAAACACTAAGTGACGGGCGGCATCCTATCATGATCAGAGTGACGAAAGACGGCAAGAGATCAAGGTTTGTAATAGGAAGCGCTTCGGTTGACGAATGGGATGATGTTAAAAAAGCGATTAGACCAAAGAGCAGGAAAAACCACGTTGCCGATAACATTTTTATCGAGGACAGTTTTTATAAGTATAAAGCAAAGTTCAATGAATTAACCCTTTCTTCCGTTGACTGGGAGCCAGCTGATGTTTTTGCGGAAACTGTTATCAAGACTGATAAGGAAAAGTCATTCCAGGAGTATGCCGCGAGCTACCTGTCTACATTGGATGAAAAAAGTGGATACTACGATACCGTTAAGGGCAGAGTAAACAAAATCAAAAGATTTCATCCTAAACCATTCCTAATTTCACAAATAGATAATGAATGGATAAAGCATTTCGAAAAACATTGTAGGGAAAAAGAGAAAAACAACCATGGTGGCATCGGCAATTCAAAAAACACGATCAATGAGACTTTCGGCACAATAAAAACCATTGTTTCCTTCTCTGGTAAACGGAATGAATCTTTAGAGAAAAGAAAAAAGGGAAGTGATGAAATAATTCGTTTAAAGCTTACAGAGAAGGAAATCGAAGATATTGAGAATTTCCATTTAGAGGGTATACAGTACCATTATCGTAATGCCTTTCTGATCCAGTACTATGGTAGGGGTATGCGGATTGGCGATGTATTGAGGTTAAGGAAATTTAATGTTAGGGGAGGCAAGATTATTTATACCACCGGTAAAAGCAATAAAGCCCATGCAGTTAAAATAGTTCCTAAGTTACAATCTGTAATTGAAATTTATTCTGAAGGTGATGGATTCTTGTTTCCATTTATGAAAGGCTCCGTCGATCAGTCAAAAGATGATCTAAATAACCAGGTTACCTACAGAACAACTGAGATTAACAAAACACTTGCCGATATGATGGATAGTTTAGGTATCGACAAGAAGATAACAACCCACAACGCCCGGCATTCCTTTGCCGCAATTGCCGATAAAAAGCTTGGTGGTGACCTAAAGTTTGTTCAGGCCATGCTTGGTCATTCTTCCAGGGCAATGACGGAAAAATATATAAAGGAGCTAAGGAAATCCGATGAAATGGATGATTTGGCCGATAGCATATTTGAGTAATATACTCTGTAAATGAGAGCGAAAGCTCTTTTTTAAAAATATATAATTATACATTTGTATAATGAATATAATTTCTTATGTTTGTAGTATAGTTTGTTTTTTGGGTGTTTAGCTAGGCGGTAGGGATTTATTCAACACCGCTTTTTTGTTAAAAAAATCCTCTTAGCGATGGGCGATCCAATAGCGGAGGTTAAGGATAAAGGAGCCGGTAATCCTGTGACTGCGAAATGCACGAAACGGAACCCGGTTTTAAAAAGAAGTTACGATTACCGAGTGGCAAGGTGTCGGATTGCAACCCCGATAACACTGGTTCGATTCCAGTTCGTAACTCTATGTTTTGGCAATGTTTCCATCAGTACCGCAATTTACCGGATAGATTGTGAATTCCTGACTTGATAAACTTTGCTGTTACACCATTAGCTCCAACTGGCAGAGCAACCGGAAACGGTGTGTGAGGGTTCGAATCCCTTATGGTGTACAAACTAATTAATTATTAAACACGGCAGCTACCAACTGTCTTAAACAACCAAAAGAATGAAAATAACAATTGAAATCGAATGCTGCGATGATGACGAAGCATTAAACCATCTTACTGATATCAGAAGAAAGGTTAAAAAATTTTTGGATGATACCGATAAAGGTAAAGCAACATCCCCATGTAAATCATTTGTTCATAACAACTGCGATGGTTATTCCAAAGTAGATATCGATTTGGAGGGCTAGTTATGTTAACATACAAAATATCATTAGAACCAGAATACCCTAACTGTCCTGGATCAATGGCTGTATTCAAAGATGACGATTATCACGATACCGTTAGTTTCTTTTGGGATAATTATACTGGTTATAATTTCTACGATAAGGACCGGACTTTTAAAATTGGATATGGCCGCCCAAAACACTGCTTCAAAACATTTGATGAAGCTATATCAGCGGCAAAGGCAATGTTTGATCCATTTGATTTTGCTATTGAAAAGATCAACAAACACATTGACCAGGAAATTGACAGTGCTCAACATCATATGCATTTACGCATAGCTGAATTTCGCGGTAATCTATTCACTCAAATTCAATCTTTAAGGTCATGAGAGAAATAAAATTTAGGGGCTTACGAACAGATGGTAAAGGATGGATTTACGGTTTTTACTCGCCCGTTAATATACCAATCTTAGGAACGTTGGGCCATTGTATAAACGAAGGTGGATACAGAGCAGTTGATATACAATTTGAATCACTTGGTCAATTTACAGGACTTAAAGACATAAACGGAAAGGAGATTTTCGATGGAGATATTTTGCAATGGACTTCATATAAAGAAGATGCGGAAGGCAATAATATCATCTACAATAATGTAGTTGAGTTTTATGAAGGTGTAAATTATATAGGCTATAGATTGAGGAACAAAGGATTCGCCAAAAGACTTACCGGTAGGGCTGGTGTATTTAACGCAAAGGCTGTTATCATCGGAAACATTCACGAAAACCCAGAACTACTATCATGAACTACAACGATACAGGTGGTAAACCCATCATAAAAACAAAATATGTAGTGGCATTATGCATTGTATTTGCCATACTTCTTTTTTATTTCATTTATAAAGGAGCAGGAGGGAAGTAGGATGGAAAATGTAAAACTAGGTTGCATGGTATGTGACAAAGATTTTATGGGGCCAGAGCCTCTTATGTGTTGTTCAGGTTCTATTGAATCGGGTTGCGGCTGTATGGGTATGCCAATTGATCCTGTATGCTGTTCAAATGAATGTTTTGACTTAGTGCATCAACATGGATTAAGAAAAGCCATCGAAATTCATAAACAATCTATCCTTTCACTTAAAGACAAAGTTTAGTTATGAAAACAGGAGTAGAATTAATTGCCAAAGAAAGGCAAAAACAAATAGAAAAACATGGTAGGACTATTGAAAGTGATAGTCAAAATAACAACGGTGAGCAGCTCGCACAGGCCGCATCATGCTTGTCTTATCCTTTTCATTATGCGCAAAATAATGATGATATACCCGATGGCTGGGATAGGGATACATTTCTTAAACTTTGGAAAAAGCCACACATTAAGAAGCTGGTAATTGCAGGCGCACTTATCGCTGCTGAAATAGATAGGCTGCAGTATGAAGGAGTTAAGCATGAGGATTAGGGCAAATTTTTCAATATTGCATAATAATGTGACTAACTGCACATTCGTTGCTACTGAACTTGATGAGTTGGTTCAAACAGGGTCAAGGGAAAATGATTCTCATATTGAATGGATGGGAGATTTAAATATACCCGCTAAAACAATTGAAGAAAATGAAAACGTATACTAAGCAGGAAATAGACAGTATGGCCGATGATGAGGCTCTGTTTAATGGGATCTACAAAGGAAAGTATCAATTATTCAAAGTTATTGAAGGCCACTATCTGTACAGGACACATGCACTAGATAGCGATTTAGTAACCGTTCCTTTCAGACTTCCAGATTAAAATATTGACCCCAATGAGCCGATTAAATAGATTATTCGGCTCATAACTATTAACAAAATAATATGGCTAAAAATAAAACCGGTTTCTCTACTAATTTAAAGAGACTGAGAAACTTAAAACGCGATACCCAGCAATCATTATCAGAAAAGATAAATGTTTCCAGGCCTATGATTGGATCTTATGAGGAAGGCCGGTGTAAGCCATCTCACGAAACATTAATTGTCATGGCTGATTATTTTGGGGTAACAGTTGATGAATTAATTCGTGATTAATTTTATTGCATATTTGTTTTTTATTTAATTCATTAACGCGAATGATAAATTTCGAAATTAAAACGCAAGGAGATTACCCTAAACAAGATCAGATTGATTTTATTCAGCTTTCACTTAATAGAAGTAATGAGTTGATGAGTTTGGTCGAAGATAATGCTTTAAGTGAACGTGAAAGATTTCTGTTATTAAAAGAATTAGTGTCTATTTATAGCGAAATGGAACGATATCCACCGATAATTGATCTACTTAAAACCGTTCCTGCTGGCAATCCGGTAGGAGATTTTGGCCCGTTGTTTAAGGTTATTAGGCATCTTTTGTCTCATTTTCCTTTTTTTGATACATGGGATGTTTTTTGGTTTAATCAAGAAATGGTTAATGCAATGTCCTCTCCAGGAAAAACAATTCAAAATTATTTTTCAAAAGGAAATCATCCAGAGTTCTTTTTTAAATTTCAGTCCAGCAGTGGAGAACTAATGCATGAAGGAAAAATAGTTAGCCCAAAGGGGTATCTTCAGAATCAAAAAATATATCTTAAGGATATTTTGTCTTTCAATGACGCGATATCTATGATTAATGGCTACTGCAATCTTGTGCTATCTTCTATAATTGACGGAAAGAGCCTAACATTTTTTAAATAGTATTATATGGGAAGTTCAAAGAATTTCCATGTCTTAAAATTATACAAATGTATAATCATTATAATTTTTGTTATCTTTGAATCTATGGTATCGGTATTAGAAATTTCAGCAAAAGTAATTCAGAAGTACAAGCAATATAGCGTTGCTAAGCTTTTAAAAATGGCTGAAAAATATTTCAATGCTTTTATCCGTTTACGCGATGATTTAGGCGGTTACTTTATATGTATTTCCTGTAAAAAAACAATAGCCATTACCGCTGATGGATCATATCACGCAGGGCACTACCTCTCAGCTGGCAATCATTCATACACCAGGTTCAATGAATTAAATGTGCATGGCCAGTGCCTTAAGTGCAACCACTTCTTAAGCGGCAATCTAATTAACTACCGTATAAACCTGATTAAGAAAATCGGGGAGCCGGCAGTATTGGAATTAGAGGCTTTCAAAAACTTCTCAATGAAGTGGGATCGCCTGGAGTTAATTGCAATTATCGAAACATATAAGTTAAAACTTAAACAAGCAGCATAATGAAAGTACTACCACAAGATATTACTGCTTTCAACAAGGCATTTGATGTTGAGGTTAAATATTTAATAAACCACATCCGTGAGTATCAGAAAGAGCTTTTAAAAATGACGCTGGAGAGCGATAATAAAACAGTAAATCCCGACAGGCAATTTATGCTTGAATTAGTGGAAGAAGGTTTTATTAAAACTGTCACCACATACATTACTCACGCAGACAAAAACCTAAAGGGTAAACGAAATTGGATGGGCAAGGTAAGTGATATTTTAAACAACCATGATTCAATCTAAATCATCTATAACAAACATAAAGCATTTATTATGGTGGGCTATTACTATAGCTGCTGCCATTTTAACACAATAGGAAATGAAAGCAAGTGAATTAAGAATAGGTAACATTGTTATTGGTCACGATGGCCGTTTTCATAAAGTCACAGCATCTTGCATTGTGGCGCAATCTCAATACGATGCCGCAAAAGCTTTAGGGTATAGATCCATACCATTAACAGAAGCAATACTTTTTAAGTGCGGGTTTGTTAATGAATTTTCAAACTCATTTAGCGACCATGTAATACAAATTTTTAAAAACAATGGCAATGTAGCTGGCGCCGAAATTGGAGATTATTATTGTAGTACAGGGCAAAGATATGTATGCTCTTTTAAATTCCTACACCAGCTACAAAACTTATACTTTGTTTTAACCAACGGTCAAGAACTCGAATTTAAACGGTAATTATAATGGCAGCACCAAAAGGAAATCAATTCTGGAAGATTAGGAGTAAACACGGAAGGGATAAGCTATTTGCTTCTCCTTCTTTGTTATGGGATGCGGCATGTGAATATTTCCAATGGTGTGATAACAATCCTTTCCAGGAGGATAATATAGAATTAGTTAAAGTAAATGGTATTGGCGATGAGGTTAGACGCGTACCTATTAATAAGATGCGGCCATATACATTGCAAGGGTTATGCGGTTATCTGGATTGCTCAACGTCATATTTTAGACAATTTAAGTCAGCTGAAAGGGAAAACAGCGAAGATTTTGTGACGATCATTACGCGTATAGAAGAAATTATATACAATCAGAAGTTTTCCGGTGCCGCTGCAGGGTTCTTTAATTCTAACATCATTGCCCGTGATCTGGGCTTAACTGATAAAAAGGAAATCGAGCACTACGACAATACCCCTTTCCTTTCAAACGATCCATTCGATTCAGATGCAACCGACAACGGCGCTTAAAAAAATATCTGCTCTAAAGAAAAAGATTTGGGGCATTCAGGGTGGACAGGGAGCCGGCAAAACATATTCTATTTTAATGCTCCTGATCAACCGGGCAAAGAAGTGCCCAGGTCAGGAAATCTATATTGCATCTGACGAGCTAACCAAGATGCGGAATACAGTAATCAAGGATGCTGTTAAAATTGTTGATGGGCTATTTATTAATTGCCGGAAGGTCGGTATCAGAAGCGGTAGCCCAGCATTATATTTCCCTAATGGATCATTTATTGTATTTCTCGGTTTGGACCAGGAGGATATCGGTAAAGGTTTAAGATCTGATATCATGTTCATCAATGAGGCGAACAAAATAAGCTTCGAGACATACAGAGAGCTTACCAGTAGGGCCAAACGGGTAATAATTGACTTTAACCCAAATAAACGTTTTTGGTTTCACACCGAGATTTTAACGCGTGACGATTGCGATTTCCTTAAACTAACGTTTACAGATAACGAGTTTTTAAGTGAGGAAGAAAAATACGAAATTCTACTTTACAAGCGAAAGGGATATCAATTCGATAATGAGCTGGGCGATTATGCTGTAAACGAAAAAGGCGAATTAATCATTATCAATAACTACTGGGCCAACATGTGGCGTGTTTATGGCCTTGGAGAGGTTGGCCAGGTTGAAGGCCGTATCTATAATTGGCAATCTATATCACTTGCTGATTTCCTTGCCATAAACAAAAAATCATATTTCGGTAATGACTGGGGTAAGGTAGATCCGTGGGGGCTAGTTGAAGTAAAATACCATGACGGAAACTTATATGTTCGTCAGCGTAACTATGCCAGCGAAAACGAAATAGAGCGAAACATGGCCCCTGCATTACTGCAGTCTATCCGTAATTCTGAAACAACCGATTCAAGTGGTGAAAAACATGATGGTTTGGTGTCTTACATGTTCAATAAAATACAGGTACCCAAAGATGCAGTAATTGTGTGTGATAATAACCGACCAAATAAAATCAGATCCCTTCGCCGGGCCGGTTGGGAGTATGCGCTTGCTGTTGGCGGTAAGCTAGATCTAATTAACCGTATCGGTGTTTTATCCGGTTTAAATATATTCTACACTGATGATTCAGTAAACCTTGAAAACGAACAGGAGAACTATTGCTATGCCAAAGATAAAAACGGGATTCTTCTTGAAACTCCGGTAGATCAGGACAACCACCTGATTGATGCGCTTGTTTACATCGTTCAATATTTATTCAAAGAAGGCATCATTAAAAATGTTTAGAAATTATACATTTGTATAATGATTATAATTTTTTCTATATTTGTTGAAAGGTAAAAAATTGATGTCAAACTTCTTTACACGTTTACTGGGGATAAATGAACTAAGACCAAGTGAAGAATTCTTCACCGAGGTTTTTAACGGCTCCCCTAACTTCAATACTTACTATGAGGATCTTCGTAAGTTGGAAGTTATTTTCTCTAACCCGGCGATGCTAAAGGTGGTAACATTACAATGTGACCTCTTTTCATTGGGTAAGATTTATGTGTATAAAGATGGGAAAGTAGTAGATGATGATCCGTTCTTAAAACGCATAAAGAATCCAAATCCATTTCAACAAACATCCAAATTCCTTTGGGATTACATGTTTTGGAATATGATAGGCAATGCATATTGCTATGTGGATAGTAACGTTGTTGAAAACGATTCTAATAAATTTTACTTTCTTTCTCCTGACCGCATTGAATGGCCACAGTATTTCGATAAGATGAAAGATAAAATCATTTTGTCGAAATCCACACTAAACAGTGTTATGGACCAGGATATCGTATACCGTTACCATGATGGTACGTCTTTTAAATTCAAGTGGAAAAACATTATTCATGTTCCGGATTTGACAAATGGTCGCAATTGGTTTAAAGGATCAAGCCGTATAGATGCACTTTACAAGGTGATCAGCAATTCGGAAAAGTCTTTAGATAGTAAGAATATAAACATTGATTTCTCTGGTAAGTACATGGTTGCAGGTAAAGCAGATCCGGAAAATATCAGTGAAATACCAATGAGTGGCGATGAGCAACAGGATATTGAAACCAAAATGAATGGCCGTAAACGCGTACATGCTGTTAAGTCGATGATTGATATCAAAAGGTTCGTCGAAAATATCGGCATTCTTAAGCTTGATGATAGTTACCTGGCTGACTACTTTATTATTGGTTCAATGTATGGTATCCCTCGTGATGTTTTAGAGGCTTATCGTTCATCAACCTACGAGAACCAGGAGAAAGCCAGAGGCGCACACGTTAGCTACTGCTTGCAGCCAAAAGGCGATCAATTCTTTAGTGGTTTTGAAGTAAAGTTTAATTATGGTGACAAAACTATAGTCGTTGACTGGGAACACCTACCATTTATGCAGGCATTCGCCAAAGAACGGGCAGAAACAAAGAAAATATTGGTTGAATCATTTACAAGTCTTTTAAACGCTGGCGTATCTCGCGATGATGCGAATGTGTTTTTAGACACAGAATTCAAAACAGGCGATGGAAAAACAGCAAAAGGACAAGCTTAATGTAATTAAGAGTAAAACAGATAATGAAGCCCTTAAGGCATCAATAGATAAAAAGTTAAAAAGCATCAATAAACCGATAAAGAAATGATTTACTGCAAAGAACTTAAAAAAAGCTTCAATACTCCACAGGAGTTGTTCAAAGCATTAATCGACAATAAGTCCAGCATTAAGGCCTTAAAAAAATCTGCCGTAAAATTTACGGATGGTTTTGATTGTTTATTCTCAGATGGAGAAGCTAAGTCTGGAATTGTTTCCAAAACAAACGATGCTATTACCGATAACCCTACTGAGATTAAAGTTCGTGTAGTAATGAATACTACCAACATTTTGGATAGTCACGGCGATGTTCATATTGATGGCCTTTGGAAACGAACACTGCAGCATTCAAGTAGCAAATTGCACCTTCAAGAGCATAAAAGGGATTTTGACAAGGTAATTAGCAGCAACGCTAAGGCTTACGTTAAAAACGTTTCATTCGGCGAGTTAGGCGCTGAATACGAAGGTAACACACAGGCGTTGATTTTCGATAGTGTTGTGACTGCCGAGCGAAATCCAGAAATGTTCAAACAATATAAAAATGGATGGGTAAACAACCATTCAGTAGGTATGCAGTATGTAGATTTTGTTGTTTGTATTAATTCCGAAGAAAAGTGGGCCAAAGAAGAAAAAGAGAATTGGGATAAATACTACCCACTTATTGTAAATAAGGATGATGCCGATGCAGATGGTTATTTCTGGGCAATCCTGGAAGCAAAATTATTAGAAGGTTCAGCTGTGCTATTCGGTAGCAACTGGATCACTCCAACATTAGAAAATAACTTAAAGTTCGATGATTCACCTTTGAGTAAAGATAAAAACGACTCGCCAGCAGGCACTCAAACAATTAACAGTTTTATTAACTTAATTTAAATTATCATGTTTGAATACAAAACTGATGAAGAATTAGCTAAAATGTCTGCTGATGAGCGTGATAAATACGCCAAAGACAAACGAGCTTATGAGAAAGGGCTTATGGATAAAGCTATCCAAGATGCCATTAACAATTTGCCGAAAGGCTTAACCGATGCGCAAAAAACAGAAATCGCGCAATTCATCAAAGATCAAAACAAAGACAAAGAAGGTATTTCTAAGGCTGAGTTTGACGAGCTTAAAGAGCAGTTAAACCAGTTAAAGGAAACGCAATCTGGATCAGTTTCAGTTTTTGGTGATGAAGCGATGTTTGCTGATATCGAAGAAGGATTGAAAGATTTCATTCCATTGGTGAAAAAAGCAAAGGAAGAAAATTCTGGTACAGAAAAAGACTGGGATATCGAAATGACTGTAAAGGCAGCTGTAAACATTACTACCGGTGCTATTACCAATCAAACCGCTACCCCTGTTAATTATGTTTACCAACAGGTAAATGAATACGCCGAGAATATACGCGCATTAGAGTACATCCTTTCTTTCTTAAGTACTGGCGGTACCAATAAAGCAACTATCCCTTACATGGATAAATTGCCGACTGAGGGCACAATGCAGATTACTGCAGAAGGCGCTTTAAAACCGCTTATTTCTATCAGCTTTAAACTGAACTACTCAACAGCTCAAAAAGTTGCCGGTAGAACTAAAATTTCGGAGGAAGCATTGGACGATATCTCGTTCATCATGTCAACCATAAGAACAGAATTGAAGTACGAGCACGATTTAGCTGTACAGGCTGCTGTATTTACTAAAGTAGCTTCATTTGCTCCTGCTTTCGTGGCCGGTGGTATGGCTGCTGGCACTGATCTTCCATCTAATTTTGATGCATTGCGTGCCGCTATTTATGCGGTAAAAATTCAGTCTAAAGGCCGTTTTATTCCGAATATGGTTCTTGTTCCTTCGGCTGATGCCTATAACATGGGTGCAACCAAAGACAAAAACGGCCAGTACGTTTTACCAACGTTCGTATTGCCTGATGGATCTAAAGTTTCCGGTGTTCTGATTGTGGAGGTTTCGGATGGTTCAGTAGCAGATGGTTCGTTCATCCTGGGAGATTGGAAACGATTGAAATACAATGTATACAAAACATTCACTATCAGGATTGGCCAGGGTATCAACACGATTGATATCGCAGGCACTCCAACAATTGTGAGTGACTTTGAAAGCAACATGTATACCTTACTTGGAGAAAGCCGCTTCCACTTATGGATTTACGAAAATGAAAAAGTGGCGTTTGTTAAATCAACTTTCAACGCTGTTAAAACGGCAATCGAAAAACCTGCAGCATAACATATCCCCTTCGGGGGATTATTTTACCAAAGGTTATTTTAATCACATTTAAAGCTATAGTTATGGCAGAAGAAACAAAACCAAAGGCACTTACTACAGAAGAAGTAGTAAAAAGCCAGGCGGCTTATAAAGGAAAAAGCCAATCTGATCTTGTCGATATCGTTATCGTAAATGATGGCAGTTTCTACAAGAAAGGTGACAAAGACAGCGTGCACCCTACAACAGCAGCTATCTTAAAGAAAAAAGGTCTTATTACATCTTACAAAGGCGAGCCTAAAGAAGAAAAATAATGAACCTGATCGATGCAACATATTTTATCGGTGAGATCAATGTGCCAAACACAGATACTCCAGCTGTGCAAGAAAATATCAATTTCTTTATAAAGAAGTATGAGGCAAAATTTCTTAAAACGCTTTTGGGAGTATCTGTGTACGCTTCGTTTATTGCGGAAATGGCTAAGCCAGTGGATGAGCAGGCTCAGATTTGGAAGGATTTAAAAAGCAAATTGGTAGATGAGGAAAACAAACAAAGTCCCATTGCAAATTATGTATACAAATTCTTCCAATATAATGGGTTTACTGTAACAACAGGAACCGGCGAGACTAAACCTAAAAATGAAAACTCAACCCGGGCGAGTATTGTACCAAAAGTTGTAAGGGCATGGAATGAAATGAGTGATTGGGTAATCGAAACAAGGGGTTGGTTTGTTGATTTTTATACAGAAAACGACTTTAATGGTTATTACCTGTCATCATGGCCCGTGTGTAACGATGAATTTGCCAAAATTAATCGATGGGGATTATGAACAAGCCAATAGTATTAGTTGATCTTTTTCGGACCATTACCAAATCGGTTAGTGAAAAGCTTACAGCTCAGTTAAAATTGGTTGATCCGCTTATTGATGGGGTTCACTACAAGCATGGCCACCCTTTGGAGATATTGGAAATTCTTGATGAATTAGCAAAAGGAATAACAACCAAGACAAGTAGGTACCCACTGATAGGATTGTTTCAGGATATCCCTGAATCGATCGATGTTCAAGAGGGGTTTTATGGTGATGTTAGTTTTCATTTGATAATTGCCAGGCCAACAGATCCGAATTATAGGGCAGCTAAAAGGTATGAGGTCAACTTTAAGCCGATACTATACCCTATTTATACCGCCTTGTTGGAAGAAATTAGGCTTTCAAAGTTCTTTTTTCTTGTGGATAATAAAATACCTCACACGAAAATTGACCGGCTTTATTGGGGGAGAGAGGGGCTTTATGGCAATGAAGGCAACGTTTTCAATGATAGAATAGATTGCATCGAGATTAGAGATTTAAAACTTAGAGTTAAAACACAAAATTGTTAATATTATGATGAATAAATATCAATGCAGGCAAGTTGGTTCAAATACTGGCTTCGGCGATTGCACATTAGACATCGATAAGGTTAAAGGATTTTTTCTTGTCGGCCAGGATTTTAAAATCCCTGCTGCCTCAATGGCATCGGCCGCGGCATTAATGGCGTTTTTATTGGCAGCTTCTACAGCTGATTCAAAAGAGGCCAGAATTTATCCTGTTCACCAATTATTGGATGTTACAGATAACAGCGAGGATGATGTAACCCAAACTTATGGTTATGGTCCATCGGTAACCGTTCGCGATGGTTATTACAATTGGGAATTCCCTTTCCGTAAAGGTGGTTTTTGTTTATTGTTAGCGCTGCAGCAATTCAATGGGGATTCGAAGAAAGTAATTTTCTACGATGAAAATTGGTTACTTTTCGGTACTGCTGATGGTGATGATCTTGCCGGAATTCCTTTGAACGAATTTTATGCGCCTAAATGGGGTGTAGCAACCGGATCGACTAAATCAAACCTCCGTGTTAAATTTAGCTTTGCTCCAGTACACATCAACAAGGCATTAGCGTATGTTAAATTCGATGCGTTCAACCCGGAATTGATTAAAGGTTTGCGCAACATTACACTTAAACTGTTCAGCGCCGCAAAACCGGTATACAAAGTAAATTTATTTACCGGGTGTAATTCGGCAAACTTGTTTGAGACATTCCCGACTGAATTTGCGGATGATGCTTTGTGGATTGCCACAAATGCCGCTACAGGTGCCGCAATTACGGTTACTTCTGTCGCTGCAGATGCAAACGCTAAAGCGTACACTGTGACGTTGGATAGTACCGACCCGGATTATCCTGCCGTTGGCACAATTAATTTAACCCTTGCCGCTCCATCAGTGTTAAAAGCTGCTGGCATCATTGGTTATGAAGGTTTAACATTAGAAATCGTAAATGTATAATGAAGAAGCCAATCACAAAAATTGCATTCAACAAGGTATGGGCGTTGAGTGTAAGTAGGGATGAATTTATTAAGGCTTTATCGCCTGCTTATCCTGATAATGATTTAGGATCTGAATACGATAAAATAGTTCCTCCAAAGCCTGGTAAAGAGCAGGTAAAGGAAAAATAAAGAAATCGCTCAGCATTAATTTGTTGGGCGATTTTTGTTGTTAAATAATTTAAAATTATACATTTGTATAATAATTATAATTCGTGACGATACATGAGCTGCATAGAAGGGTTAAATCATTAAATCAGTCAATAAGGCATGATGTAGAGGGTATTGTTAAAAAAACCTCTTACGAAATGACAACTCTTAACCAAAACCAGCTATTTAACTATGGTATCGGATCAGATGGTTTAAAGCTTGCCCCATACAAAAACAAGTATTACGCGCAGGAAAAGAACTACATGAACAGGCGGCCAGGGCTTGGCATTCCAGATTTACGACTAAGCGGACAATACTATAACGGTATGAATGTGATAGTTGAAAACTACACTTATAAAATTACCAGCTCGGATTCGAAGGCAGATAAGTTGGAAAGAATGTATCCTAAAGCAATGGGGCTCACTACACCGAGCATGAAGTCATACGCACATGGGGTATTTTTTATAGAGTTAAGAACATTAATTACATCTAAAACAGGATTAAAATTCGCATGAGCATTTTATTTATCATTCTAGCAGTACTTACAGGCATAGTATTTTTTTTTAGCTATCTGCGTTTTGTGTGTTTTCTGTGGCTACAGGCAAGCTGAAAAAGACCATGGACACACTGTTTCAAAGTGGGGGATGAAGCGATGATTTATTACAAAAACTGTAATGATCTGCCTTTGTACAATTTTATCAAAGTTGTGGTTACGGGTGATCATACCTGGTTAGTAAAATCTAAAGAGGCTAACGAGAAGCCTAATGCTGAATACCTAATGGTTTTGTGGGACCAGATAACTAAAGAATATAACGATTGCTCTGGAGATATCACGGCCTCACACGCTTTCAATCTGAGGAAAGACATAAACATCCTTAACGATAAAATGGCATTGGTTCAGATGACTGTTTTGTTTCTGACCAAATATTACAGTACTGATTTATGTGATCTTCTCCGTTCAATGGGGTTTTTATACGATTACACCCCGGAAACTCTGGAGAACGATTTAAAAATGACCATTGCCGAGTGTAAAACAATGCTCGATGAACTTAAAGAGTATGAACGGGAATATCTGGAGATAATCCAGCTAAATGACGAAAATAAACCAACTGAGCAAGGTTACGCTAAAATACTTGCTCAGCTATCAAAATACATGGGGTTCAGAATTGATCCTAAAACAGCAACCGTATTGGAGTTTTTGGAATACATCAGCTTATCAAGAGTAGAAGAAAATGGAAAATGAAAGCATAAATCGGATAATTGACCCGGCCGCGTTTGATCAGCTAAATAAATTAGAGGATTATTTAGATAAACTTATCAGAAAGTTTATTGAAACTGCTGCTAAAGCACAGACTTTAGGGGAAACATTGTCGCGATCTAATCTTGCTAATTATTCTAAGGCTTCCGATGATTCATCTGCAGCGCTTGATAAAATGGCGCGTGCACAGGCAAATGTTGAGAGGCAGGAAATCGCATTGCGAGAAGCAAGGAGAAAGGCTTTTGATGATTTCGAAAAGAAGGTTCAAAAGCAAATCGAACTTGACAACAAGCGCGCTGCTCAGGTCGAAAAAAACGCCGAAAAGCAGAGGCAGGCCGAATTAAAGTTGGAAGCCGACAGAAAGAAAGCTTTTGATAATTACGAGGCCGCCATGGCCCGTAAAGCCGCCGCAGATGAGAAGGCAGCCGCTAAGATTCAAGAAAATAGCCGGGCTTACGTTATCCTTTCAAATGACTTGGAAAAAGCCAGGAAGAAAGCGCAAGATTTCGCTATCGCTTTTGGCGAAAACTCAAAGCAGTTTATTGATCAGGCTAAAAGCGTAGGCGCTTTGGATGCCAGGCTGAAAGCCATTGACGCAACGTTAGGCAAATATGGCAGAAATGTAGGAAATTATAGCTCAGGATGGAACGGGTTAGGAAATAGCATAAACCAGATTACAAGGGAGTTTCCTGCTTTTACTAATTCAATTCAAACCGGTTTTTTAGCTATTTCTAACAACTTACCTACCTTTTTTGATGAAATTAAGCGCACGCAAGACGAAATCAAAACGTTACGTGCGCAAGGCGAAAAGGTACCTGGTTTATTCCAGCAATTAACATCGTCTGTTTTTTCGTGGGGAACCGCTTTAAGCATTGGTGTGACTTTACTTACAATGTATGGTAAGGACTTGGTAGAGTATGCTGCACAGGTATTTAAAGTTGCAAAAGCACATGACTACTTAACCGAAACAAAAAAACAGGTAAATGATGCTAACCTAAAGGGCGCAAAAGATGCACAATTAGAGATAGTTGAGTTAAAAACGGTTTATGATACAGCTAAAAACGTAGCGTTAAGCTCTCAGCAGAGGTACGATGCGGCTAAAAAGCTTCAAGATCAGTATCCGAAAACTTTTGAGAATTTCTCTGTTGAGCAGATTCAGTTAGGAAAGGTAGATACGGCTTATAAAAAACTTGCAGAAAGCATTATTGCCACAGCCAGGGCAAGAGCTTCACAAGAGAAGATTGCTGAAAACAGTTCTCGACAACTTGAAAATGACCAAAAAATTGCTGACGCGCTTATTGAATATGATAAACAGAGGCTTATTGCAAGAAATGCACTTGCTAAGATGAAAGACCCGGCATATTCACAATCTGCCCGTTCGTTGGCTAGTGAAGCAGCTTATGCAGAGGAAAGACAGGCAAAAGCCGCACAAACTATTCGGGAAGCAAAAAAGGATTCATTAGTTCTTGATCAAAGAAATCTTAACCTCACGAATAATATCGTTAAGCAGCAACTTAAAGGTGCCGATATCGCTGATTATACTGCAACTAAAACCAAAGACGGTAAGATCGATAGTTCTGGTCAGGACGCTAATAAAGCAAGGCTTGAAGGCATTAAAAATACTGCAAAAGAAATTGCAGATAATGAGAAAGAAAATTTCGCTATTCGTTTGCAGGCTTTAGAATCTTACCAATCAGCAGCAGAAGGAATAGTAAAGAGCGATGCTCAAAAGGATATTGAACATGCGAAAGGCCACAAAGGCCAAATTGCTGCAATAAAAGCGCAGGAAGCATCTGATCTGGAGAAGGTGGCTATAGATGTTAATAAGATGAGGGTTGATATGACCGATAAAGCTAATAAAGCTGTTCGTGATTCTTTTGCTGAATCTGAAAAAAAGGAAATTCAATCAATAACCGATTCTAATAACGATAAGCTTGAATTAATTGAGAAGTTCAGGGCAGAGGCAGCGCAAGGAGTAGCGGAGCAATATGCAGCAGGTATTATTTCTAAAAAGCAGTACGAGGAAACTCTATATGAGATTGAGAAACAGGCCGCGCTTGATAAGCTAAAAGTTCAAATAGATGCCACTGATAAAATAATCGCCATTCAGAGGGAAGATCTAAAGCAAAATATTGGTACACAAAAGGAGCTTTCGGATAACGAGAAGAAGTGGACAGATTTAAAGATTCAATATTCTAAGCTTGCTACTGATGCCAAAATAAAGGATAAAGAGCGAGAGCTTGCAAAAGAAAAAGAAGTTCGAGACAAAATAATCGAGTTAGGTCAGGAAGTTTTAAGCTTCACCAAATCGCTTGGTGATGGCATATTTACCAGAAGGCAAAACCAAATTCAAGAGGAAATTGATGCTAATGAAAAGAAAACTGCATTAGACATTGAAAACGTTAACGAAAGTGTTTTATCTGAGGAAGAAAAGGCCGATAGGATAGCCATTATCAATGCTAAAGCTGATGCTCAGCAGAATTTGCTTGAACAAAAGCAAAGGCAACAACGCATTCAACAGGCAAAGTTCGATAAGGCCGCTGCAGCTACTTCTGTTATTGCAAATACGGCTGTAGCAGTTATGAAAACTTACGCTACTGGCTTGGGATTTTTTAGCCAGCCATTGGCAATTATTCAGGGTGCAATCGGAGCAGTTCAGTTAGCCACAGTATTAGCTACTCCAATCCCTAAATACTGGAATGGTACACCGGTAGGCGGCCACCCGAACGATGGTTTAGCCATGGTTGGTGATGGCTATAAACATGAGCTGATTATCGATCCTGATGGAAATATGTCAATTTCTCCGAACCGTCCTACATATACCATGCTTAAAAAAGGTACTGAGGTTATTGGCGGCGATAAATTTGAAAGGATGATTAATTATCCATCGCAATTTCTGGAAAATGGATCTAAAACTTTTGATGATAGTGGCATTAGATATGATTTGAATAGGGTTGAGAAGGCAATAAAATCAACTTACGGAAGCAAGCAACCGGTTATCATAGATAATGGCATATCAAAAGTTAGGAAATGGGCCACTTCCAAAGAATTAAATAACTACAACTACAGAAAATAATGGTAAAATTTAAATATTACTTCACGGTAGATAGCAATAGAACTGAACTTATTTTTTCACCTATAGATTGGAATAAAAATTCTATAATTTCCTACAAACGCTCTCCAAATTACTGGGGAATGATCAGAAGCCTGGCATTTCCGATGGATTTTGTTTTAGATGCCTACCATATTTTAGACCAAGCAGTTAATAAATATGGCTTCGAGGCTGTTGTTTTGTTTGAAGTTGAGCAACTGATCCCTTCTACGTTGCAGTACAAAATCATTTACCGTAATAATATCGATTTTTCTAAGTTCGTTAAGGGCGGCGATTCATTTAGTGTTACCCTGGCTGATTTTGGACCAGCTGAAAATATCAAAGCAAATGAAAGTGTAAAATATGAGTATCGGTTGATTGGTGATGATGTGGTAAATATGGTTTTACCTGGTGTTGGATTTTCGGAACGATCAACCTTCATTTTTCCTAATCTTGGCGAAAGTGATAGGTTTATGCCGGGTATTGATTTGGTAATAAACCAATCGGCATCAGAGTTCGTAACCGTTCAAAATGTTGAGCAACAGGAGAATTTAAATGATGATGTTTTTTCTTCTTCCGGCAACTGGTTTGTCAAAGGTAATAGGCCTGGAGGTGTTCAAATTAAAGTAAAAGGATCTATAACGGTTGATGCCTACCGGCCACCGCTAACTGACCATGGTAATGACTTCGCTATTTTGTTAAAGGATCAAACAAACGGAACGGTGAGGACAATATTTCAATCACCATCATTAAATCAAAATCAGCATTATATTTATGATATACCTTTCGATTTCGATTTAAATATAGCTCAGGACCAAAGATTTTTTCTTTACATAAGAACCGATGTTAAACCAAGTGATTTAAAAGTTACTGTAACAGATGGAGATTTGGCAGTAAGCTATAGCGAGGTATCAGATCCATCTAACTGCAAAGGAATATCTGCTTTCAATCTTTACAAAAGGATAATGAACCGCATTACGCCGGGCACTTCTATTCAGAGTAAGCTTATAAACAACAATTGGCCAAACTTAATTTTTACTTCCGGCGATGGAATCAGGGAGATTGCGAATGCGAAAATTAAAATATCCTGGAAGGACTTCTTTAGCACAATAAATGCAATTGAAGATGCCGCATTTGGTTTTGAGAACGAAAAGGCGTGTTTAGAAGATAAACCGTACTTCTTTAGGAATGGTCAGGCGTTAGACTTGGGTAATGTTGCAGATTTAGATTGCGAAATATCAACCGCTGAGGATTTAATTTTCAATTCCTTAAAAATAGGTTACAAGGATGGCAACACGGACGATACCGATGGAAAATTAGAGTATAACAGTGGTCAGGAGTGGGCAATGCCAATTGCAAGGCTGACAAGGCCAGAAGATTATACCAGCCCATCAAGAGCAGATCAGTATGGAATTGAGCAATTAAGGGTTGAATACAATGTTACCAAAATAAAATCTACAGACGATACTTCCAGCGATAACGATTGCTTCATGCTGGATTGCTACATCGATGGTATTAATTATCGCCCAATTTTAGGCAGTTCTTACCAGAAAGTTACCGGCGTTACTAATGCTGCTACATGTTACAATTTAAGATTAACCCCTAAAAACAATTTATTGCGGCACCAGGGCTTTTTAAGGTCAATGTTGGATAAGTTGGATGGGCGTTACATAAACTTTGCCAGCGGTGTTAAAAACACTGAATTAGAAACCATTAAAAACGGTGTCCGGGTAAAAGAAGATGAGAATATACCGGTATCGTCATTGGCAAACAGATATTTCATGCCGTATTACGCCACAATTAAAACAGGGCTTCCACAGCATCCGACGGATTTGATTGATAACAACCCTTTCAATTACATTAAATGGACATGGAAAGGCAAGGTTTACAAAGGCTACATCTGGGATATGAATGTTGATATCGCCGAAAACACCCAAAGAGAACTAAAACTATTATTAACTGCTGACAATATTTTATAATTATGTTCAAGATTGCCCTATTAAATTCCCTTAAATGGGTAGACACGGCCAATATCAACAATAGTTTTGACGGCGATTTTGCTATAAACCAATTGTTGAGCTATCAGGATCCGAAATGCTATTTTCAGAAGTGGCAAAAATCGGATACGATTAGGCAGCAAGTTTTATCGGATTATGCGCCTACTGCTTTGCTATTGCGCGAATTTAACACAAATAAAATCGTTTCTTCAATAGATTGGCAGCCACAGCCTACTATGATCATTGGCCAGACATTCAAAGTTTATGAGCTTTCATTTATTCTCAACTTTAATGAAGGCAAATATTATGCTGAATTCAGTTACGATGATTCGACAATTGTTCACCGTATGGTTTCGGAGCCCTTCCATATTAAAACTAAATGGGATAACACCGTTTTACTGAAATATAAAAACTCTGAAAACGATAAGGATGTGATTTTTGATACTGGTATTGAATTTCAATTTCGTGTTGAGGGGGCTGTTCGGTATAATGGACCAGGTAATAAGCGTAACGTTTACAACGATCAGGATATCAACCCAACATTGTTAAGCGCTACCTCTTATCGCAGGTTTAAGCTGTTCATTGGCTATAAATACGGGGTGCCGTTTTGGGTGCAGGATAAGATAAACACCATTATCACAGTCAACCAGGTTAGTTACAATAATGTTTTCTACCAAACACCTGCAGAAGCCGAATGGGAAGATGAAAAAAATGATGCAAATGATTTCATCGGGGCCAGCATTGAGGTATACCCAACCGATAATAATTTTTCAAAATACACAACCACTCCAGTAAACGAGGATAACGAATTTACTCCTATGCAAAAAGTACTACCATACACCGGGATTTCAGCAGACTTTGGTATTGCCGGTAAATTTAAATACCGCTCATTGTTAGAGCATATTTGTATTATCAAAAGAACCGCACCGGAATTTGTATTGAAAGTTGGAACTACAAACGGAGGCGAAGAAATCGGGCAATTTACTGTTGATGATTTCGAAAATACATTCACCATTGAACATTTGTTTTCCGGTACAGCAACTGTTTATTTAAGTGGCATTGATGGGGCTGATATTGATTTGGATGTTATTTATAAGCAATTGGATGAAAAACCGGTTCCCATTACTCCAGTGGATGGCGTAGGTACCAAAGAGGGGAAAGGCACCACTAAAGTTTATACCGAAATGGAGGCTGGTGATTTGGCAATTCATTGGGATACCAATACAGGACTTGGTCGCGCAAATACTGCATGGGATGGTTGGGCGTGGATGGATGGTAGAAACGGCATGCCCGATTGGACTAAGCGTGTGCCACTAATGTTGGACGAAAGCGATCCTAATTGGGATTTAACAAAACTAGGCACTGAAATTGGTTCAGATAAGATTACCATAACAAAAGCAAATTTACCTGCCGAAGGCCTTAATATTTTTGCAGGAAGCGTTGGCGGTTCAGGGGGTGATATACCTGGTGCTAACGATAGCGTTGCACGGGCTCGTTCTGTTGGTAGCCAAAATTTAAACTATGAAATTGTTAAGGGTTCTGTGGGTGCGACATTAGGAAAAACTTCCAACATGGGAAGTGGTGTTGCAATCGACCATGTTACTAATGGTATTATTTCTATTTGGGTTGGTAAAAAGATAGATTAATAATTTAAAATTATACATTTGTATAATAATTATAATTATGGGTAAGCATGATTTAAAGTGTAAAGAGCTACAGGTTAAGAAGATCATTAACAAGGAAGATGATTCTGTGATCGATGTTTCGAATGTGCTAAGGCAAACTGGAACATTCGAATACGATGACTTTGATCTTATACCCCTATGGGTAGTAAAATTACTAATTTCTCAATCGCAGCCACCGTTAACCTTCACACAAGCTGATTTAGTTAGCGATGGGGGAGGTGGATTTACTTTGCCTATAAACTTAACAGGCACCCAGATTACTGCAGCTGTAAAATCTTCAAATGGTTTTGCAAAAGCCGGTGGCGATGTTCAGAGTATTAACGGATTCACCAGCAACGAAGCTCAGACCATTACTGTTTTTGTTTTGGGAGAACCTGGGCCAGCAACAATACCATTTAAAAATTTCGCCTCAGTAAATGCGCTTTATCAAATCGGATCAGATCCGGTAGCAACATTACTTGCAGGAGAGACAATAAACATTACTAAGCCATCGAGTATAGTAATAGCTTTTGCAAGCGCTCCATCCGGCTTCGAATATGGACTAGTAAACCAAAACAACACATTTCTTACCAATCAGGATGGAGGCGATAGGGTGCAAACCATCCCACACGAATGGAATTTACCATCAGATACAACTTTAATAAATATTGCAGGAGTACCATAATTATGAAAATAAAACTATTAATAATGCTCATGCTCGTAGGATTCGGGGCATCGGCACAATTCACAAACTTCAATCAATATGGAGTACAGAAAGCCGCTGCGGGCGATAGCTTGCGCCTAGTTGGTTCTACGACGGGGCAGTACTTATACCTTCCTACTACCAAGATGCTGCGCGCAGCAATCGCAAGTTCCGCATTAACATTTAACAACGGACTAACTAAAACAGGCAATAATGTTATTTTAGACGGTGACGCTAACTGGGTATATCCAAGCTCGGTTGCTATAGGTTCGACTGGATTAGGTCGCTTATATATGGCTAGTGATTACGCCGTGTTTGGTGTAACAACCCCATCTGTTTATAAATACAGAGGGTTTAATATCGAAAGTGGTAAAAGTCCTTTAGTTTATGATGACAGCTATTTAAAAGGCTTATTCGGATATGCAGATTATTCTGCAAACTACAACCCCGCTACAGATGGTGCGCTTTACGCTCAATACGCAGGGGTTGAAAAGCTAATTGATAGCGCTATAACAGACATAGGGTTAGGCGATTACGTTACCAAAACCGGAACTGAAACACTTACCAATAAAACGCTTACTGCTCCGGATATTAACGCGCCAAGCATTACTAACGGGACGGCGAACTCTATGGCTTTGGTTAACGGTACGATAAACGCAACTCCAATCGGAGCAAGCATACCGAGTACTGGAAATTTCACCACTGCAAACGCTACGGCTTCATCGACGCTTCAATTAATAAGCCAAAAAGGCGCGGCAAACGGTTATGCATCATTGGGAGCCGATGGTAAAGTACCGAACTCACAAATACCTGCTTTAGCTATTTCGGAGACTTTCCCGGTAGCCTCGCAAGCCGCAATGTTGGCGTTGTCCGGAGCTGAACAGGGTGATGTGGCGGTAAGAAGCGATATCAGCAAATCTTTTATTTTACAGCAATCTCCTGCAAGTACTTTGTCTAATTGGGTTGAACTTTTAACGCCTACCGATGCAGTACAAAGCGTTAACGGAATGACTGGTAATGTTACTGTTGACGATGTACCTAAATGGAATGGTAGTTTATTTGATAACGGTTCAATTAGCAGTGATATAGACTATATTTTAGGCCGTAAAACTGGTACCAATACAATGGGACTTTTTAGTTTTGATACTATTAAAGCAGCTTTAGGATTAATTAATGCTACTACTAATCCTTCTGCTTTTACTGCTGGAAGAATACCGTTTACTACAGGAGATCACACGTTGGCGGACAATGTCGCTCTGCAATGGAACAATACTACTGCCAGTTTTGGGATAGGAACAGCCCCAACCGCAAAACTTCACGTTGTAGGCACTCCGGTTGCTTCTGGAACATCTGGATTAAACGCGACAAACGTTTTAACTGTTATTGGTGCTAACGGAGGAAACAACACCGCCGTTTCTGGTTTTGCTTTAGGTGGTACTGGCGCAAAAGTAAGAATCGTAGGCGGTAACGGAGGAACGTCGGTAACATCTTCTGGCACAAGAATAGGCGGTACTGGTGGCGATGTAGATGTTATTGCAGGCAATGGCGGAGACACGAATACCACAGGAACATCGGGGAACGCCGGAAATGCTAATTTTCAAGCCGGCAGCATTAGTACCGGGGTACCAGGAGCACAAGCAGGTAAAGTTTTCATTAAAGGCGGTCAAAACAATATAGTAGGCGGTTTAGGCGGGGGCGTATATCTTATACCTGGATTTGGTGACAATAACTCAAGCGGAACCGGGAAAAATTTAGCTTATGACGGTAACATATATCTAGGCGCTACAGAATCGGGAAACTTGCGTGGTGCTACTGTTGTTGGATCAAGTGTATCGGATGGTGTAAATGATTTTCAAGTTTATGGAAATAGTAAGTTTAACGGAGCTGCACAAGTTACAGCTACTCCATCAAATAGTATTGATGTATTAAGACTGGCGGATGTGGCCACTGGCCAAACTATTGGGGCTAATACTACAGGTAATGCTTCAAGCGCTACAAATTGGAATACAGAAGAATACGCAGGAGCAACAAATACAAATCCAACGGGAGAGGTTATGGCGTTTAATGCTGCTACCTTAAAATGGAATCCAACACCTATAAGCAACTTAAAATCAAATTTAGCCACAAGCTTACAGGACGTGACAAGCGTAGGTAATACAACTAATCAAGGTATAATAGTTACTGACGGAACTATATCAGGGACATTAACATACGGAGGGGGACAAGCGCTTATTGGAACAACATCTAACCACCCTTTAGCATTATTCGCAAATAACAGCGTAGCGGCTACAATATCGGCAAATGGAAATGTTGGTATTGGCGCAACGCCTGCAAGCGGTATTAAATTTCAAACAAGGGTTGGATCGGATCAAAACTTTGGTGTTTTTTCGTCATCAGGATCGGTAGGAATAAGCGCTTTTAATGATGCTGTAAACGCTAACACACCCTTAGATTTTAATGCCTCAAAATACAATTTTAAACAAGGTAATATCGGTATCGACAATGCTTCACCATCTGAAAAATTAGACGTTGTAGGTAATGCGAAAGTAAGCGGATTTGTAAGGGGTAGCTCAATTACATCTACTTCCGGCGGTGCTTCCGAGGTTACCTTAAATAACAGCGGCCAGGGTGTTTTCAAGGCTTCCGCAACGAAAACAATAACCATCGACCCGGATGCACAAAAGATACAGTTTGTTAACGGGCAAATTACGAACCTTGTTTTTGCTCCACCGTCTACTACAAGAACAATTACAATACCTGATAACACGGGAACTGTAGCGTTAACATCTGATATAACCAATGCTGTTGCCTCTAAAGCTAACACAAACGGTGGTAATACTTATGGAGGGGTTCAAACATTTACCAATGGAAGCATTCAGGCTTTAGCTGGTTTTTCAGATTCTGGCTATTTAAATACGTTGCAGTCAGATCAACTAACAACAAATGTTACATCATTCCTGCCAAGGTACGGAGGTGTTTTAGCAGCAGTTCCAGCAATTGGAGGTACAGCCCCAACCCCTACGGGCACAGGTATAAAAGGCCAGGTAATTATAACAGGCGGTTACCGGTATGAGTGTACCGCTACAAATACGTGGGTTAGATCAGCAATAGAAACAACTTGGTAATTATGAAAATAGAAGCTTATACAATAACAATTTTGGTGGCAGTACTTGGTAGTAGTGTAATTACTGCCATCATAGTTTGGATTGCTAACAAAGGTAAAACCCAAGCGGAAACCCAAAATATAATCGCTGATACCTACGGCAAAATGTTTGATGATTTAAAAGATCAGATAAAATATCAAGGCGATCAAATTGGGGCCCTACAGCAAAGAGAGCTTGAATACTTAAAGATCATTCATGGCCACCAAGAAACAGAGAGAGAGTTGCGAAAACAGATTGCAGCGCTCGAAAATAAATTATCACTACGTATCACAAAAATAGAACAGGAGAATCAATAATGAATATATCAGCAAACGGAATTGCCTTCATTAAGAATGAGGAAAAATTCAGAAGTAAGCCATACTTAGACAGCGTTGGAGTGCCTACCATCGGTTATGGCTCCACGGTATATGAAAATGGGAAGGCAGTAACCTTAAAGGATGCGCCAATAACAGAAAAACGCGCTACTGAGTTGCTCATTCATAAACTTTCTACCAGATACCTGCCAGCAGTAAACAAAGGGCTTAAAGTGGCTGTAACTCAAAATCAGTTCGATGCATTAGCCTCCTTCATTTACAATGTAGGGCCAGGTGGTACAGATTCAACTTTATTCAAAAGGATAAACGCCGGCATTAAAGACCGGGCCACGATTGAATATTGGTTTGGGGTATGGTGCAAAGGGACCGTTAAAGGCAAAAAAGTTGTATTGCCAGGTTTAGTGGCCAGGCGCGCGAGAGAAGCAAATTTATTTTTAAAGTAATATGGAAACAAAAACACAATTCGGGATTGGCAGCTTTGCCAAACATGCGCCCAAGTGGGTTGTACCCAGCTTATCAATTGCTATCCTGGTGATTGGTACAGCTCAATTTTTAATATCTGGTGATCCTGGAATAACACCTGCAGTTAAAGAAAGGGTAAGCCACTATTTAACGGGCATAGGAATGCTTATCACAGCAATCGCGCCTTTCTTTGGTGTTGATTTAAAGCAAAAAAAATAATGAGAAGGAGAAGGGAATTAGATTTAAGATACGATATCGAGGATGTTGTAAAATCAAAAGGTAAAGGTATTTTAGGATGGCTTATTAAAGGGCTGCTTGCTGCTCTGGTTGATGCACTCCTAAACATGCTTAAGGAAAAGCAATGGGTGGAATTACCCGAAGATGAATTATAGTTAAAAGCCTTTCAGAAATGAGAGGCTTTTTCTTTGAATATTTCCCAGGTACCATTCTCTAAACCTTGATGTATCACCCTTTCATCAATCGGCATTTCGTATGGATCGTTATCATCCATTGCGCTTATTTTGTAGCCTCCATCATCGTATAGATGGACTATTTCAAAAAATCGTTTTTCTGTTTTAAGTATTGTTCCGAGCGGTAATTGTTTCATAACCAAATATAAAACTTTATTTACTATTTGCATTTACTAAAAATATTAGCAAACTTTGTAGTCATGTTTTTGGTAAGTATCATATTTAAAGCTGCATTTGGCCATGAAACCAAAATTGTAGAGCTTTCCTCGCCTAATGGCGGTGGTGGAGGTGGTTACAACATTATGGTAGATAAGTTATATTGGGGTTCAATATCTAATACGATGTTAGGCTGGCGTGTACTGTTTCAACACCCAAAAGATGAGTTTTCCGGGGGAGATTTGCAGGTACTTATAGATATGGTTACAGGTGAAAACCAAACATGAAAAAATTATGTTAAATTGATACCAAAACACCAAGATTATGCACACATCAACATTCACTTATATACCAGCCAAAGTTGGCAAACAAATGGTGGTTACAATCGATCAAGACGATGAAGTCTTAAATGTTACTATCGGAGATACTTACTTGGGCAGCATGGTTGAGGATAAAACTTCGCCATTCGGCTGGTCAACTACTGACCCTTTGTTGCTCGATGAACTTCCAGATTTATCTATGGCCTTAAAAGAGGAAAAAGCCATGAGCGATTTCCCTCATACGTTGAAAGATAAATTCGGAGAAAACGTAATCAGTTGGGATTGGGCAGATGATCAGAACCTGACTTTAATTGCTCACCCGGGTTTAGATTTAGCTGAATTTGCAGACGCCATCCGGGATCAGATTAACGAGATAGTTTTATTCGATAAAACGATGGTCATTAACTTAACTCAGGAAGGCAATTCAGAAGTTGAGGAAATTTATATAAATTAGTGTATGTGTTACAGAGCGACCCAAACTAACAAAGCTTACGAATACGCGGATTATTATTCTGCACAACTTATTGATGAAGCTGATTTAAACGATCAAATCTATTTTCATGCTAATGGATTTGCACACCCAAACCTTGTTACCATTGCTGCAAATGATGGGGCCAGGCAGGCCGAAAGGATGCAATGGGGTTTACTACCCAGCTGGGGCAAATCGCTTGACGATGCAGTTAAGCAGAGCAACAACACGCTTAATGCCAAATCAGAAACCATATTCGAAAAACCTTCGTTTAAGAAGTCAATATTAACCAAAAGGTGCATTGTGCCAGTTAATGGATTTTTCGAGTACAAGGAAGTCGATAAGGACAAATTACCTTACTTTATCCATCCCAAAGAGCACCCATATTTTAACCTGGCTTGTATTTACGGATTATTCAAAGACCCGGCAACGAACATTTGGCACAAATCATTTTCAATTGTCACTGCTCCGGCCAATGAATTGATGGCCAGTATCCACAATAGTAAGATGAGACAACCGGTAATTATCTCCAATGAACAGATTAATGCATGGCTTAATCCAACTACCAGCCAGGAAGAATTAAAGCATTTAATGGAGCCTTGCGACGATACAAATATGGCTGCATACCGTGTGGACCGGGAACTGATTAAAATCGGAAATAAACCAGAGGCATTAAAAGAGGTGCCCGAAACTACTTTATTTTAATGGCACGACCGTATTTAGCCCAGCTTGCTTTAAATATTATGGAGGCGCACAAGGAATTGAGCGTCTCTGTCGGTAATGGCCATATATATATCAGAAAACACGGGGCTGAACCTGATTTAAAAAAATGGTTATTCAGACTGTTAGAAGAATTGCCAGAAATAAATCATCCAATCGAGACAGTGCATTTTGCTGTTTATGTAGATGATGCTTTAGAGCTCGTTACGCTTATCAATCCTAGTGAGTTCGATGCTAGGGCAGTCGATCTAGCAAAAGAACAAGGATTAAGGTTTTCTCAACCATCAGCTTTTGGCGATCCAGCGAACCAACCCTTACCATTAGATCACCCGTACCAAACAGACAGGAATTACTTTCGAAAAAAGTATAAAGGAACGAAGTATCTTATAGATGGTAAGTTGATAACTAGAGATTAGATTCAATAAGCAGTTTTAAAGCTTTCAGGCGATAGATTACCGGTGCATTGGTCTTACTGGCCGGATCGTTCTTTAATGAGATAAACTGAACCTCTAAAAACTTATTTACATCTGCGATCTCTGTGCCCGGGAAAAGCAATACTGGTGGCTTCGGCAATTCAACATTTTTAAACCATTCTTCTAACTCTGCAACTTCTTGTAATGTCATGGGGTAAAGGTAAGATTAATAGCAAAAAAAAGTAAAATCAAAATAATGTAACACCAATGTTACGCTACAAATTTTAGTAATGTCACTATATTTGATGTACTAAATACAACAACGCTTAACACACCAACGAAAGGATAAATTATGTATTCAGCATCAATCATTGCCAAAGAGTTTGTCAAAAAGGCAAACGATTTAGGTCGGCCGATTACACAAATGCAACTACAGAAAATGTTATATTTTGCGCAAGGGTACTACCTCGCAAAATATGATGAATCTCTAATAAAAGAAGGATTTCAAGCTTGGAAGTTTGGACCTGTAATACCTAGAATCTACGATATTTACAAATTCTTCGGAAGTTATCCAATTACAAGTAATCCAGATTATTTCACTTTTGAACAGGAGGTATGTCCGGATGAAACTGCAATGGAGTCAGTTGAATATACTTGGAATGCTACAAGTCATTTAACGGCCATGCAACTTTCAAATTGGACTCATTTGGAGGGATCTCCATGGGCTAAAGCATACAAACCAAACGATACTGGTATATTTATCGATAATGATGTAATTAAAGATTATTTCAAAAAATTCTTATTTAACAATGCTCCGGCAGCCTAGTGACCTTAATTTTGGGCAGGCTCCAGCAAATGCTCCGTCCGCTGGTTCTGAAGCGGAATACCTTGAAGAAAGAAGAAAAGAAGCTCTTCATTTGGAAAACCTAAAAGGGTTAAAACAAGATCGTCGAGAGAGGCGAAAGTACGCTGAACACATTTTTCTATTAATTTCTACTTGGTTATTTACAGTACTTTTTATTTTAGTAATCAATAACAAGGCCGGTTTACAATTATCTGATGCTGTATTAATTACACTAATAACCACAACTACCGGCAGTGTGCTAGGTCTGTTTATTATCGTAATAAATTATCTATTTAAGAAGTAATATCGGCTAATTACCCGATATTTTAATTTATCGGCTTTTCACCCGATACTGGATATTCTGAAAGTTCGTGACACTTATGGGAATCACGAATATAGTTTGTAGGTTTACTGTTACAGAAATCAAAAAACCAACAAATTATGTCAAGATTTTTTATCAGAATCGAATTAAATGATGCCTACGATGAAGATTATGTGAATTTGCACGATGCACTGTATGATGCAAAAGTGTATAAGGTTATAATAGGAGGGCCGACGAACAATAGAACCTGGAAGGCGCTGCCAACAGGTTATTATACTGCGACTAGAGAAGCATTAAGTGAAGAAGGGATGAATAAAACTATAGTGCGAGTATTAAACTCAATTGGTAAATATAATTCTAAGGATCATAGAGATTACGAACTCGTTATAACCAAAGCAGATGGATTTGTGACTGACCTTGAAGAAAATATAGGCAAGTATCCTTTACCTCAAGTAATAAAATAGAAATGGGAGCTCAATCTGCTCCCATTTTTTCATATCCCTCTATTCCATTAAAAATCTCAAATGCCACTTGCGGTACTATTGCATTTCCCCCTGCTTTTATTGATTCGTTTCTCCATTTAGAAAAGGTAATAGCGTCCAATCGGGCGGAAATCCCATCATTTCCATCACAAATAGGGGATTGAGTTGGGAAGTTTTGCCAGTCATAGATCGCGCTCTCTTTGTTAAAGAATCTTGATTCTCCAGTCCAGTTACTTTGTCCCCGCAATCCGAGGCCATTGGTGTCGGTAACATCTGGGCTAAACTGTTTAGATCGATTGTCCAGCCCTTCTCCAGTTTCCGCTGAAAGTTCCCCGATTCCGGTTTGTCAGCTGCTTTCCAATCCCTCGCTTGTGGAGTTGGCAGAATACCGTAAAAGTTCACCGCATCCATTATGGAATAGCTTGGACGAAGATTCCCCGCCTTTCTGCTGGCCAATGTTTCTGCTGAAACTGCTTTCAGTTTGTCCACGTGCTCTGGATGATCTCTTTGTACTGCTGTCACAGTAGGCAACAAACCAAACCCTGTCTCTTCGATGGGGAGCGTTGACGGCTGCAGCTGGAAGTATATACGGTTGTACTTCGTACCCTTCAGCTTCCAGGTCAGTTTGCACCTCTTCGAATACCAGCCCCCCGTTCCAACCAACAAGGCCGAGAACGTTTTCGCCCACAACCCAACGTGGTTTAACCTCTCGAATCGCTCTAAGCATGTGCGGCCACAAATGGCGTTCGTCATCTTTTCCCTTTCTAAGCCCGGCAAGGCTGTATGGTTGGCAAGGGAATCCGCCCGTAATGATGTCAATATTTCCTCTGTGAATAGAGAAATCTGTTTTTGTAATGTCTGCATAGCTTATAGCGTTAGGCCAGTAATATTTTAAGATTTGTTGGCAGAATGGATTCCATTCGCAATGAGCGATGTTATTCCATCCCATCCATTGTGCGGCCAGGTCAAAACCGCCCATACCGCTGAAAAGTGAAAGGTGGTTCATACTATAGCTGTTTGAAGGTTATAACCAAACTTTTCACCCAGCTCATTTAACCACTTACGTTTCTGAGCAGATACCGGCACCGAAAAAACTGGTATATCCACTTGCTTTGACCGGGTATTTACATTAAATACATCCTTTAATTTCTGCTTGAGGTAATACCTCCTATTGTTTGCCCTGGTAGTGGCTTCTTTTGTTTTCATTCTTTTGGGGTTTAATGGTTAAATGCCTTTTATTTCATAGATAATTTCGTAGTCAGTATCAGGCAATAGCGGCATTAACAATATTTCAACCTGATCAAAACGGAACACATTGCCGCCTCTGGCAGATCCCTGTAATACTAAATCGATCTTTTCTACTTCGAGTAATTTTGCAGCATCAGCTATCTTTTGCATGTATGGGAATGCAAAAAAACAATCACCAATTTTTATACGCTTCTCAGGATCTAAAACCTTGGTATCTCCTTTTTTTAACTCACCTTCTCCCTTGCAGATAGGGCATTCCAGTTCCTTGCTGTAACAGTTACCTTCAAACTCAAACCCAAATTCAACATACCCATCACCCTCACATGCATTGCAATCGACACTTTCGGGAACCAGAGGGCATAATGAAATTGCATGAATTAGTTCTGAGACTAAAAAAGACATTTTATGGTGGCGCAATCGAGGTACTACCGACAAGAACTTTTCGGGTTCGTATCCATCTAATGGTCCAAAGCCATTTGTGAGGTTTGCCGGGATGATGGCCATAATACTGGCATCTGTAGAGTAGGCAACATTTTCAATAATAAAAGGATTATTTGTCCATGGCCTGTATTCATGGTCAGAAACACATGAAAATAAAATTAAATTGTACTTGTTCATTCTTTTGGTTTTTATGCAGTTGGTAGCTGCTGTTTAAATTTTAACTTGTTCTCTCTTTACGTGAAACTTTCCGCTCTTTCCTTCAAGAACTAATAAGGGGCCATTTGCATTGGCTATTACCTTACAGGATTCACCCTGATAACCATAAATAGTTGGGCTCATTTTACTTTTTATATCCTCTAATAAAATGGCGTAGCCTAATTCAGGTGTAGTAATTTCCTTGTGCACTGGCTTCTCAATTTTTGGTTGAGGTTTTACTTTAATTTTTTGTGCTGGTGGATTATGATCCGGTAGCATGCTGAATAGATCCATAGTTTAAAAAGGTGGGTCATCATCAAAATATGGTGACGGTTTTAGTGTGAATTCCTGGTGTTGCTGTGTTGGTTCTGAATAATTAACAGGCTCTGGAATTGAGTTCGTAGGATCCGTAAAATCATCCTCTAAATCCTTAAACTTCATCTGTGAACCCTTGAATTGTAAAACCGCTGTATCTAAAGGGCCCTGCCTGTTTTTTGCCAATATTGCTTCGGCAATACCTGCTAGTGATCTACCTTCCGCATCTTCTGTGATTCCGTAGTATTCCGGTCTAAAAAGAAATATTACCTGGTCAGCGTCCTGTTCGATCGATCCTGATTCGCGCAAGTCTGAAAGCATCGGGCGTTTACCATCGGCACCCGGCCTACTTTCTACTGCTCTACTCAGCTGGGATAATGCAATTACTGGTATATCCAAATCTTTAGCGATTGATTTAAGCCCCTGAGAAATTGAACTTATTTCCTGCTCCCTTAATCCTTTTGTTTCCCGATCACCTTTCATGAGCTGCAGGTAATCAACTATAATCATCCCGATATTATGAGTTTGTTTTAGCCGTATTGCTTTCGATCTGAGCGTTTGAATTGGTGTAGCCGATGAATCATCTATAAATATTTTTGATTCTAACAGATCGTCAATCTCCATAACTAAATCCCAATCCTGTTGTGTAAAATCCCTTTTCTTGAATTTGTCGAAGAAAATGCCAGTTTCTGCGCTTATCATCCTGTCAACCAATGCCGCTTTGCTCATTTCAAGTGAGAAAATCGCTGTAGGTGTATCGCCTTTAATGGACGCATGCCTGGCAAGATTTAATGCGAAAGCTGTTTTACCCATACCAGGGCGAGCAGCAAGGATAATTAAATCCTGTTTTTGCCAGCCACCTGTAAGTCGGTTCAGTGATGCAAACCCGGTGTCTACACCGGTAAGGCCCAATTTTACTGGCTGCTGGTAAGCATCCAACCGCTCCAATATCGTATCTTTAATTGCTGTGGCTTCTTTGCCAATATTGGCCGAACCAACTTTTAATAAATCACTTCCAACATTGTCGTAAAGCTCAAAAACATCTGTAGTATCGTTGTAGGCTTCATCGATTGCTGTGGTGGCAATTCGGATCATTTCCCTTTGTAAAAACTTTTGCTGAACGTATCCAGCGTGGGTTTCAATATTGGCAGAAGATGAAACTTTATTGGTCAAACTAGTAACGTAATACCCGCCACCTACCATTTCCAATTTTCCGGTTTCTTTCAGCTTTTGCGTTACAGTAAGAAAATCAATTGGCTGATTTCTTGCGTGTAAGCTGGCTATTGCTGAATACACTGTTTTGTTTTGTTCGGTGTAAAAGCTTTCGGCTGTGATAAAAGTGTTTATCTGGTGAAACGCAGAAGCATCTTGCATCAAAGCGCCTAAAACGGCTTCCTCGGCATCCATTGCCTGTGGGGGTAATTTCCCGAAATTATGCATGGTTCACCGCCCCCCTCGGTTTAGCTCCCAAAACAAAACCTTGATTACTCGGTGTGGATGGTGTATCGCTGATTGCCACTAATTTTGCCCCCCAATTCTCACTATCCCAAACACCATTTGAAAATTGTTCTTTCTGGTCCCCGATAAAGTTTTGGAAAGAGTGAATGTATTTACCGTCTGCTTTCAGTTTTTTGTAATCTGCAAACTGAGTTTTAAAATATTCGATTCGGCCGTTAAGCGTTTGCACATAGACGAAGGCACTTAAGGTTTGGGCTTGCTGATAATTGTTGTTTACGGTAAGCCCGAAAAAGTTCAAAACAGAATCTTCAAAAACAGAATCCCTTTTTATTTCTTTTTCTCTTTCTATTTCCTTTTCTCTTTCTATTTGGTTGCCATTAGGCTTAGCAAAAGGCTTGCTATTAGGCTTCACTGTAGGCTTGCTTGTCTCGCCTCCTTTTTTGCCTCCACGTATCAAATTAAGGCGATTTTCACAGCTTGGAATAATCAAAACATCACCTTTAATTTTTATTAATGCATCGCCGTTTTCGTCAGTCAATTTTTTGAATTTCTCCAAATAACTCAAAATTTCTTCCTCTGTGCAGGCAAATTCCCTCGCCCAAATATCGGTTTCAAGAACAGTCTTATTGTCGGATGCCATGGCCATATCGATCAGCTCGCGATAGAAACCGCGCTCAGCAAGATTAAGCCTAAACACCCTTCTAGAACTTCTCCAGTCTTTTGGGTACCATGTATATCCTAATTTTTTGCTCATGTTAGTTTGCTATTGTTCTGTCCGCGTATTCGTTGTTTTTTGGTATCTCTGAAAGCTTTAAAAGCCTTCTTTTTGCAGCCTGTTTAACCAGTAGACTATCTGTGCTTTCGCATAATGCAATCAAAGCTTTCATTTCAGCGCACATCATTTCTACAGTCGTGGCCTGGTTATGAATTGTATTTTTGTATCTGGCACCAAAAGGCTTTTTTAGGTTGTTTTTCTCCCGAACATAGGCCACATGCTCTTTGGTGCATTTGAACTTATCGGCGATGTAAGCGTCCGTAGCGTTCAAATAATTCTCCTTAACGTATTCTAGCAGTTCCATCTTAAAAATATTGTTCTACGTTATCGATTATGTCCTGCCTATTGAAATGAAAGCACCTTACTATCGTATCCAGTACCGATGAATAGAACTCGTTAAACTCGTATTCATCCATAGAGGCAAATGATATGCTTTTAGGCTTTTTTATTTCCTCTCCGTAAAGATTTGGCCTACTTTCAAAGAATCCTGCCTCTATGGTTAGATCGTGCCTTAAATCCTCTAAATGCTGGTACTGCTCCTGATTTTGGAATACCAGGTTAAGCAATGCGAAAAACTTGCGATGGAATAAGATATTCCGTGGCTTTTTAATTGTGCAAGAAACGATATCATTGGCTTTAACTTTTTTAAGCTTATCCAGATCCGAATCAAATGCGCACTTAAAAGTGTTGTTCAATTGCTTAACCAGTAGTAATTCCATTATGCTGCTTTACCAAATATTTTAGTGTTCGTGATGTAGTCTTTATACAGTACAAGAAAGTTTATTAGCTGAAATACGTTGAAAAGCAAGTTTTTAAACATTTTTTCAGTTGGCACGTATGTTTCCTGATATACTTTTTCAAAATCAGTAACCAGGTATTTAAAGCTATCAACTGGATTGCCTTTCAGCTTTCTAATCAGCGAATAGATTTGATGCTGAGTATTTTTAATGTACTTATTGCACTTATAAACTTCTGTGGTTTTTAAATCAGTGATCATTTTAGGATATCCATAATCTAGTACTCCATGTAGCTTAATGAACCCTAAATGGCTTGGAATTACCACCGATATCTTTTCCTGTTTTGTTTGGCAAGCCATAAGCTTATCATGAACTCTGTAGACAACATCAGGCTTAAATTGATAACCTCCATAAGAAATCATATCGCCAATAACTTCCGGCTCGCATCCATCAATCATTTTATTGATCAACGACTCAAATTGAATTCCTTTCAATACCACATCAGGCAAATCGCGTTTGTCACCGTTAATAATCTTAAATAAGCTTTCCCAGCTTTCATCATCATCATTGCGCATGTACCTATTGAATGCATTTAGAATTGTTGGGGTTACAGCGAAATCGTATGGTGCGTCCTGTCCGTCTTTCGTAAGTGCTTGTAAAATTTCCATGTTACTTGAGGCTTAGTATTAATGATTCACCCGCAACCCTAACTGCTGGAAAAATTGTGTGTGCTTCGATTTCTTCCCCTGTTTCTTCATTTACAGATGCTTCAATTTTTGTCAAGCCATTTAGTGCTTTTAAATAAGCTTCACGAATTTTAAGACGCGCTTCAATTGAAATCTTTTGAGCATTCAATTCGTTCCATTCAGGGTCATTACAAGTATCGTAGTGCCATTGTACGCCGGTTGCTCGTTCGCTCATAGCAACATTATGCCTTTCGTATCCCTTTTCTGGTAGTTTGCATTTTCCTTTCATTCCCTCAACAATGCTTTCAAAAACATAAAGGCCTTTCTTCGCAAAAATTAAGGTATCTAAAGGATCTGCTACACCATCATCTGCTGCTTCCATTATAATACTCGCCATTTCTGACAAATCAGACTTTGTAGCTGTAAGCAAACTTTGGCCTTCAATCGGCAATGTGGCAACCTCCGATTTTGGTTGAAGAAACAGGTTAAGGTTATTTTGCTGTTTTATAAGTGCTAAATCTTTCATTCTTTTAGGCTGTTAATAGTTGATTGAATTGATTTTCTGTTAATTGGAAAGCTTGAATTGTTTTGTACAACACTCCTGCTTCTTTGGCTTGAACTCTTGGTAGCAGTTTAGCAAAAGCAGCTTCGTTTAGCTTTGGTTTTTTCTCTGCAGTAGGTGGTGTAACCCCGTGTTTCTTATTGATATATTCGGTTAAATCCCAAATTTGCTTTCCGTTTTCATCAATTACAAAAGGCCAGTTGCCATCTGTTTTTTTGTCACTGGCAGGAAGTTTTTCTAATGGCAATTCATATAGAAATGAACCAATACCAAAGTTTACACATGCCCTCTTGAATGCATCAGAGCTTTGGCCCTTCTCTTTTTCTGTATTGCTTTGGGTGCCACAGTCAGCGCGCCATTGGATAGTTTGGTCAGGCATAACGATACCTACTTTGGCATACTCTTTATTATTGATTGAATAGTGCTCTCTGTGCCATCCATAAACCGCAAACTCATTTAAAATATCCATGCACTCACGGGCATCTATATAGGCTACTACTGTAGCTTCTGCTTTAAATTTGCTAAAGCTTTGCACCCTCCATTTGCATGGAACTACCTTCTTTAATTTTGGTAGAAGCTCTTTTAAAAACTGTTGATTGTCCATGTTTAAATAAAAAATAGGTGGTAGAAAAATGTTAGTATCACCGATCCGAAAGCAAATGCCCAAAATAGTTTAGCTCCCTGCTTTACTGTTAAGTCTTTGAGCTTTCTCATAACATGATTTGGATTAAGGCTAAAATGTCAAGGACCAACGCGATAATGATTAACTTCTTAATCAATCGCTGATTGCGATTTTTAGATGGTTTTTCTTGTATAAGTTTTTTCGATACCTGTAACAGTTTGTTTTGCTGGGCAGCGTGCCATAAGCCACCCTCTTTAATTTTATTCTCCGATCTGCCAGGAGGATAATAGCTTGATTGAGTTCTAGGCATGGATTACCTCCATTTCCTCTACAGGTTCATTATTTTCAGCAACTCTCAAAAGACCGATAGCATATTCTAACCCGTCTTTGAACCCGTCAGAATAAGCATTCCATAGTGAAATGTTTTCTTTTCTTTCTTCAAGGCTTTGGATGATAAATTCGTTTTTGCTCATGGTTATGCGTATTGAGGGTTAAAAGGAATGTTTAAGTTTTTGAATAGGTCAACAAGCATCATTTTGCTATCTTCAATTGCTCTCAGATAATCAGCTGAGTTCGCATTATTCGATTTTGGGTCGCTGATGTTTGTGGACTTCAAAGCATTTAACCTGGTTAATGCTAAGTCAGTAATGTTTGGGGTTTTCATAGTTTCCAGTTAAATGATTCGTATTCCTGTGTTAATTCAGCTTCTTCAATTCGCATTTGTAACCTCGATTCGGCGTAAACATCATCACGGTTTAAAGCGATTAAATCTTTGCTGTAAGCCTCAGCTAAAAGAAAATTTTCATATTCCAATTGCCTAACAGATTCGTTATTGTAGAAATTTTCTATATTTGTGTTCATTCTTTTGGCTATTTAATTAGTCGAAGTGAAAGGGGATCGTTGGTAGCGGCCCCTTTTTTAATGGCCTGTTTTATATCTTGCTAACCTTGGTTTACGGTAGGTGGAGTTAATCCACGCTTCAACATCCTCAGGCTTAAATCTCAAATCTTTACCCATTGTCTGGTATCCGATTTCTTCCTTATGCATTTTGATTGTTTGGGCTCCAAAACCGGTCAGCGCTGTAACTTCTTTTACGGTTAGTAGTGTTATATCGGCTGACTTTTTGGTTTTTGTTTGTGTTTCGACCATTTCAGCCATTTTGAAGTACATATCCTGCATTCTTCTAAATGTTTCAGCTTCTATTGTTACTACTTCCATTATGCTACTCTTTTAATTTTTAAGAATCTTTTATTCCCATTTTTAATGGTTTCAGTTTCAAAAAGCATTTCACATCCGCTATTTGGTAATGATCTGCTAATTGCCTGCCTTGCTGCAGAGCTTGCGGAAATATCCGCGGTTAGCTCCTGGCCTAAATCCATGGCTTTTAATCTGTCTGGCCATGTGATTGGTTTTTGTGTGGTGATTACCTCCATTGTTTTGATGATTTTTCGGTTACCAATTTTATTACTTGGCCCTTTCGGGTAGTCATTAATTTTCTGTTGATACTTCTGATGTGGCTTTTCACCGTATAAACTGAAATGAAAAGCTTTTCCCCGATTTCTTTATTTGAAAGGTGTAGGTAAGGAAGAAGTGTCTGCTCACGTTTTGATAGCTTTTCGTCCTCTTTCTTAGGTAAGCAGCCCACCCCTACATGTTTACAATAGTGTCTTTTGTCGCAATCAACAACCTCCGGGGTAATTGTTCCATCTAAAGCGATATCAGGAGTGCTGTCTAAATTGCCGAACATGCATTTGCCGCATTGGATAAGCTGGGCCATTTCGTTATCACCTGCCATAGCCTTATAGGCTGCTTTTCTCTTAGGGCATGCAAATGCAAAATCCCGAAGTTTTGAAAGAGTGGATTGATCCGCTTGTGGTAGGTCTGGGATCAATCCGTTTTGAATTACTTTGGCGTTATCAGCGTAAACGTATATTTCTATTCCGTTGCCTGATAATATGCCTTGTAGTGTAGTTTTCATTCTTTTGGACTATTGTTAACTGGGTTAATTATTTAGTATCTTTGTTTGTGTGATACAAATATAAAGAACTTTATATATCACTACAAAACTTTATATAAACTATTTTATAATTTTTTTACAAATATTTTGTAGGTGACTGATTTACAATTAATTAAAGTTGCGGTAGGAAGAATGAAATCTATGGGTTTAGGTACTCAAAAAGAGATAGGCAGGATTCTTGGCTACACAAATGAATCTTCATTTTCCCAGGTTTTAAACGGCAAGGTTCCCTTGCCAGGCGATCTGATGGATAAAATGATGAATTTAAATGAGGATATAAAGAACTTTATTATTGAATCTAAAGACAAGCAGTATCGAGAGCCTAGGATTGAAGCAAAACCACTTCGGCTAGCAGATCCAAAAGGCTTTGAAGCGACTAAAGACAAATTTTATACATTACCAGACGATAGCTTAATTATGCAAGTTTCAGTAATCCCCTATAAAGCATGGGGTAGTTACTTAAGAGGTCATTCAGACCCAGAATTTTATACAGATTTAGAAACAATTCCTTTACCAGTAGATAAAAAGCATTTTGGATCTTATCTGATTTTTGAAATGGGAGGGGAAAGCATGGTTAATATTACAAATGAAGAAATGGCGAGAAAGAGTTTGTGGCCGGGCCAAAAAATTGTCGGTAGAGATTTACATCGTGATAAGTGGAAATACAAACTTCATATAAACACAACTGAGGCATGGGTAATCGTGCATCGTACTGAGGGGATAATCGTGAAATCCATAATTGATCATGATGTTGATAACGGGCTTATAAGGCTTCATTCATGGAATACAGATAAAGAAACATATCCAGATTTCACAGTATCGTTAAATGATGTTGAACAGATATTTAATGTGGTTGACCCTTTTAATAAATTAAACTAATTGTAATGAAAAAATTAACACTTCTCTTATTTCTAATAATCCCGTTGTTGTCATTTTCACAAGACGAAGCAAAATTGCCTTTCGATCAGGATGGTAGGGTTGTTTATTCGAATGTGATAGAGCAAACTGCGACCAAAAATGAGCTGTATCTTCGAGCAAAAGAATGGTTTGCGAGAACATTTAAATCTTCACAGGATGTTATCCAATTTGATGATAAAGAAACTGGTAAAATTATAGGTAAAGGTTTTTCATCTGGTTCTTTTAGGGGCCAATTGGGTGTGACAGTTCCTACTGATGTTTACTTTACAATGTCTGTTGCTACAAAGGACAATAAATATAAATATGAAATTTCTGCAATTACTGCCAAGTTTCAAGCTGGTAATAAGTTGACTATTGAAGAGGCTAATGAATGGGTTGTAAAGAAGAAGAGCGGAAAGGCTGCAGCTGCGAGACTAATTGTTTTTTTAGATGGAAAGGCTAATGATCTTATAAAAGATTTAACGGATTTTATGAAGCAGAAATCGAAAATGGATGAATTTTAACGAATTAATTTCTACTATGAAAAACTTACTTTATTTTTTTATCGCTGCAATGTTGTTAACAGCTTGCAAAAAATCTGAACAGACCGATTCAAACACATTGATTGATTACACTGTTAATGTAAACGTTTCTGGCGCTCAATCGTTCTCTTTTTATGAACCTAACGGCAAACTAGTAAATTATAATCCTGTGGCCGGTTCCCTTAAGAATTCCAGAATATTTACTTTTAGCTATACAAAAGGCCAAAGTGTACGAATGTTTGCTGCGATGTTAAATAATCACAATGACGAAATAGAAGTGGTTGTCACTAATAATAGCAGTGGAGAGGTAAAGAAAGACAAAAAGGTAGATCAGGTTGAAATTTCATTTACTGCAAACTAATGAGTAAGGAAATTCAAAGTATAATAATCGGCGAAATCGAACGCGAAACCGACTTATACAAAAAGATGGAACTAATCACTATTGCCCTTGGTGCCCAGATCGAGCAAAACCAAAAACTCGAAAGTATATTGGAGCGTCAAACTAAAACGCTTGATGAAGCAGCCAATTTTAGTGAAAAGGTCTTGGCATTCATGAAAATAACGACTGAGAAAATACAGGAAATACATAAGTATGTTACGCCGTTCAAAGCCGCTCCAGCTGGCACCTCTCAAAGTGACGAAATAATTATCCTTAAGAAAAACATTTCCCTTCTCCAGGAAAATTTATCTGAGGTGTACGAACTTATAATAAATATGAAATAATGCCATCAAAACCAGGATTAATTGACTTAGACGCAGCAGCAAGACTAGCGCTAACACGCAAGACTTTAAAAGTAAAGCAAGAAGTAATTGCAGGGGCAACTGGTGTAACTATTGGCTCAATATCACACATGGAAGTCGGCAGAGTTCCTATTGCCTTTGAAGTATTAAAAGGATTATGCACTGTTTATCGAGTTAATCCTGCGTATATTCTAACAGGCGAATCCCCAATGTTTTTGAAAAAAGGACCGGAAAATGATTACGACAGTTTGGCTGCCGAAGTGGTTATTCTGAAAGCTAAAATCGACAAGATTGAAAGCGTGTTGTCTAGCTAACAATATTAGGATTTAATGATGGCTTTTTCTTAGAAAATAATGCTTTCTGTAAACTAAATGTAAACCATTTTTCAAAAAGTGCTTTCAAATGCGTTTTGCTAATAATATTAGCAATCCTGGATAGGTTGCTCTTTTTTTGTTTAAGAGAATCAGTTTAGATGACAATCTTTGCAGATTATTGTTATATTACCAGCTTAAATTATTCAAAACGACTTAAGTACTGTGATGAAGAAACGCGTTTCAATAAAAGATATAGCCAAACAATTAAATATTTCCATTACCACCGTATCATTTGTAATTAATGGAAAGGCGCGCGAAAAAAATATTAGTGAAGCCCTTACCAAAAAGGTACTTGATCTGGTTGCAGAATTAAACTATCAGCCAAATGCACTGGCAACCAGTTTAAGAACGGGTAAAACTAAAATTATCGGCTTTTTGGTTGATGATATTTCAGAACCTTTTTTTTCGGGGATAGCCCGTCATATCGATGAAATTGCATCGAGCCTCGGTTATAAAATCCTTTTTAGCAGTACCCGTAACGATACAGAAAAGGCAATAGAACTGTTGCAGATTTTTGAAGACCGCCATGTTGATGGTTATATTATGGCCTTGCCGGAAGGGTTGGAAGATGAGGTGAAGAAGCTGATCCAAACGGATGCGCCTGTAGTTTTGTTTGACCGTTATGTACAGGATGTAAAAACCGATTATGTAATTATTGATAATAAGAAAAGCACATTCGAAGCAACAGAGCACCTGATTAACAATGGTTACCAAAATATTGGCTTTGTTACCATTGATACGCAACAGTTGCAAATGGTAGACCGCCTGGCGGGTTACGAAACTGCAATTGAAAAACATAAACTACCAGCTGTTGTAAAGAAAATTAAATACACAAGCTCTGAAGATTCGATTCGGGAGATGGTTAGCTTTTTTAAAGCCGAAAAACAGCTTGATGCGGTAATTTTTGCTGCCAACTACATTTGCCTGGATGGCTTAAGGACTTTTAGAAAATCGGGCATCCGGATTCATAAAGATCTGGCAGTGGTATCTTTTGATGACTTTGAGATTTTGGAATTCTGCGAACCAGCTGTTACGGCGATAGCACAGCCTTTAGAAGCCATTGCAGAGAATATCATGAAGGTTTTACTCAATAAGCTTAAAAAAGCCGGGCAGAACGTCGGAAATACGCAAATTTCGCTGCCTACCACGTTAAATGTGAGGCCATCGAGCGCAAAAAAGTAATTTCAATAAAAAAAGGGAACCAATCAGTTCCCTTTTTTATTATCATTTAAACAGATTAAACTGTCATTACATCTTTTTCTTTAGCCTCCGCGTGTTTATCTACTTTGATGATGTACGCATCAGTTAGTTTCTGAACCTCACCTTCACCGGTTTTGATCTCGTCATCAGAAACACCATCGCCTTTTAGTTTTTTAATTTTCTCGTTGGCATCTTTGCGGATGTTACGTACAGTGATACGGCCTCTTTCGGCTTCTTCTTTCACTTTTTTAACCAGTTCCTTTCTGCGCTCTTCGGTTAGTGGTGGTACAACCAAACGGATTACAATACCATCATTTTGTGGGTTGATACCGATATTTGCAACCTGGATGGCTTTTTCGATTACCGTTAAAAGCGATTTTTCCCATGGCTGGATCACAATAGTTCTTGCATCAGGCGTGTTGATGCTTGCCACCTGTGCCAAAGCAGTTGAAGCACCATAATAATCAACGAAAATGCCATCAAGCATTCCTGCCGATGCCTTACCAGCCCTAATTTTAGTTAATTCTGCTTCACAATGATCGATGGCTTTATCCATTGAAGATTGGGCATCCATTAATTGTAATTGTATGAGTTCGTTCATAATTGTGGGTATTTCTACGAATTAATTTTTTTAATATGCTTATTTAACCAGGGTACCAATTGGTTCGCCACTGGCAATTTTCATGAAGTTGCCATGTTTGTTCATATCAAACACAATAATAGGCAACTGGTTTTCCTCGCAAAGTGTAAAAGCAGTCATGTCCATAACATTAAGCCCTTTATCGTACACTTCTCTGAAAGAAATCTGTTCAAATTTTGTTGCGTTGGCATCTTTCTCCGGATCTGCAGTATAAATACCATCTACACGGGTTCCTTTTAATACTACATCGGCTTTAATTTCTATGGCGCGTAAAGCAGCAGCAGAATCGGTAGTGAAATAAGGGTTACCAGTACCGGCACCAAAAATAACTACGCGTCCTTTTTCCAGGTGACGAACGGCTCTTCTGCGGATAAAAGGTTCGCAAATCTGTTCCATTTTAATCGCAGTAAGTAAGCGCGTTTTAATGCCCACTTTTTCTAAGGCATCCTGCAAGGCCATAGAATTGATTACGGTAGCCAACATGCCCATGTAATCGGCCTGTGCTCTGTCCATCCCGCTTTTTTCGGCGCTTAAACCTCTAAAAATGTTTCCTCCACCAATCACTATTGCGATTTCTAAACCTTTATCGTGTACAGCTTTAATATCTTCTGCGTATTGCTTAACGCGTTCATTATCAATGCCGTATTGTTTGTCGCCCATTAGCGATTCTCCGCTAAGCTTTAGTAGGATGCGTTTGTATTTCATGACCCCAAAAATATTAACAATTTTTTAATACCTCGCTATGCTTTTTCACAATTGATGTAAATATTTAAATAGAAATTTTTTCGCCTTTAAATATTACCTCTTTTAACTCCAGGGCACTATCAAGAACCAGCAAATCGGCTGTCTTTCCAGTTGCTATTGTTCCCTTTAAATGCTCAATACCGATTAATTTGGCAGGATAAAGTGCAGCCATTTTCAAAGCATCGTTTAAATCGATATCGCAATGGCTTACACAGTTTTTAACCGCTTCTAACATGGTTAACGATGAGCCTGAAAGCGTTCCATCTGGCATAACATATTTATTTCCTTTTTGTACATGCTGGTATGGGCCTGTAGCGCAGGCTGTAACAGCATCGGTAATGAGAAACAAACGATCTTTCAACAGTTTTTGCGCAAATTTAACCACTTCGAAATCTACGTGCTGACCATCGGCAATGATGCTGGCCATAGCTTTATTATGATTAAAAACTGCAGTTGGTATACCCGGTTCACGGTGGTGGATAGGGCTCATGGCATTAAATAAGTGCGTGGTGGTTTGTACACCCTTATTGTAGGCAGCAGTAGCCTCATCAAAGGTGGCGTTACTGTGGCCTAAAGAAACGACTACGCCATTATCGAGCAAGTACTGAATTACCTCATCATCCTGAAGCTCGGGTGCAATGGTTATCATTTTAATTACACCATCGCCAAAATCGAGCAATTGTTTAATTTCATCAAGAGATGCCTTGCGTACGAATGCCGGAACATGTGCTCCTAAACGTTTTGGGTTTAAAAACGGCCCTTCTAAATGAAGTCCCAGGCAGTTTTTTGCTGAGGGGCGATGTGCTTTAACTGTTTCGATACAGGCATTAAACACTTCCGGGGTATTGGTAGCCAGGCAAGCCAGGAAACCAGTAGTCCCTTTTTTTAGCAAATCGTCTTCCATAATGGTTAGCGATTCGATAGTTGGGTCGGCGGAGAAAAGGCGGCCCCCGGATCCATAAATCTGTAAATCTATAAAACCAGGCACAGTAACCAACTGATTATTGGTAACAGCAGCCGGCCTGATGGCTGCAATTTCTGTACCGCTGATTTCGATTTCCTGATTGGTTATAAGTGTATTGTTATTGTAGTAGGAGGTATTGGGAATTATCTTAGGCATATCAAACGTTTGAGTAAATTTAAGCTTACACAATCAAAGTTAAATATTGTAACGATATATTTGATTAATAAGATAAACTAATCAAATGAATGAAAATCAGCCCAATAGAAGGAGCTTTCTAAAGGCCGGACTCACTTTAAGTGCTGCAACTCTGGTTGCGCCTGCATCAGCTATTGCAGATGTAACAGAAAGAGAAGATGCCTTCAAAATCGCAGTAGGACCTTACCTTCAAACCAATTTCAACAACTCGATGACCATTTTGTGGTTAACCAACAAAAATGCCGCTGGTTGGGTAGAATTTGGTGAACAAGCCGATCAGTTAAGCCAGAAAGCTTATGGGAAGGCTGAGTTGGGTTTAATGCAGGCCAACAGCAAGCTAAATGCAGTAACGCTTAATAATCTGAAACCTGGAGTTAAGTATTATTATAAGATTGTATCCAAGGAGATCAAAGATTTTCAACCCTATAAATTAACTTACGGCGAAACAGTAAGCAGCAATGTAGAGTCGTTTTTGAATGCCAACCAGGCTAAAGAAGCGGTATCGTTTGTAATGATGAACGATATTCATGATCGTCCTGAGTCTATTCCGCATTTATTAGGGCTTGTGCCAGCAGCGCAGCAGGATTTTGTTTTCTTTAACGGTGATATTTTCGACTATCAGACAGACGAAAAACAGATTATCGACCACATGTTGCAACCCTGTGTAGATAACTTTGCTAAAAATACACCTTTTATATATGTGCGTGGAAATCATGAAACCCGAGGTAAATTTGCACGCGAGTTTGCACAATATTACATGCATGTTGGCCATACCGCTTTTACTTTAGGCCCTGTTCGCTTTGTAGTTATCGATACCGGAGAAGATAAGGAAGATGCACATCCGGTTTATGCAGGGATTGTGAATTTCGATGAGTACCGTGTTCAACAGGCAGAATGGCTTAAAACGGAAATCAATTCGAAAGCATTTAAAAAAGCACCTTTCCGTATTGTATTGATGCACATTCCACCACGTTATTCGGGCGATGCCCATGGCCCAAAGCATTGTACTGAATTGTTTGAACCATTATTGAACGAGGGAAAGGTAGATTTGGTGTTGAGTGGTCATACGCACAAATATATGGTACACCAGCCTGATAAAGCATTAAATCATTACCCTTTAATTATTGGTGGCGGGCCACAAAAAGGCAACAGAACCATTACCAAAATAACAGCAGATAAAAATAAGGTTGTGGTAAGTATGCTCGATGATTCGGGCAAGGAGGTAGGAGCCTATACCGCTTCAAGGAAATAAAAAAAGCCGGTTAACTGTTTAGCTAACCGGCTTTTTAATGTTTTATGAGTGCTTATGCACCTAATTGTACACGTTTGAAAGCAGATACAGTTAATCCTTTAACAGTGTTGTCTAAGAATTTACGAACATCTACTGAACTGTCTTTAACAAACTCCTGGTTTAATAAAGTACTGTCTTTGTAGAATTTGTTTAATTTACCAGCAGCGATTTTTTCAACCATTTCTTCTGGTTTGCCTTCCTGACGGATAACATCTTTAGCAATCTCGATTTCACGCTCAATAGTAGCTGGATCAACACCATCTTTATCAACAGCAACCGGGTTCATTGCAGCAATTTGCATTGCAACATCTTTACCAGCTTCAGTAATATCAGTGCCATTAGCGCCTTCAAATACTACTAAAACACCCATTTTACCATTAGAGTGGATATAAGAAACGATTTTTTCGCCAGAGATATTTGCATACTCCTGAATAACGATTTTCTCGCCGATTTTACCGGTTAGTTCAGTGATGGTTTCAGCAACTGTACGTCCGTCTTCCAAAGTAATTGCTGATAATTCTTCAGCAGTAGCAGGATTGTTGGCAACTGCTGCAGCTAAAACAGCCTGAGCAAGGTTACGGAAATCTTCAACTTTAGAAACTGGCTCAGTTTCGCAAGCTAAAGCAACTAATTTACCATTTGTACCGTCTGCTGAAAGAGCGATTGATACCAGACCTTCAGAAGTAGCATTGCCAGAACGTGCGGCAGATACTTTTTGACCTTTTTTGCGTAATAAATCAACAGCTGCTTCGAAATCACCGTTAGCTTCAACTAAAGCCTTTTTGCAATCCATCATACCAGCGCCAGTTTGTTGACGCAATTTGTTTACATCTGCTGCAGAAATTTGTACTGTAGACATTTTATTTCCTTTTTTAAAATTTACAATCTTGTTATAACAATTACAGGTTACAAGTTACAAGCGCTAAGTTAAACTCGTGTTAAGCCAACTTAAAACCTGAAACCAGTAACCTGCAATTAAAAAATATTACTATTCTTCTGTTTTAGTTTCTTCTGATGAAGAGGCTTCAACCTCAGCTTCAGCAGCTTTTTTACGTCTTGGCTCTTTAGCTTCAGGCGCATCAGCTGCAGCTTTAGCAGCTACTGCTTCTTTTTCTGCTTCATCATCTTTTTCGCGTTTACGCTCTTCTAAACCTTCTTCAATCGCTTTGATAATTACATCAGTAATTAAAGAGATAGATTTTGTAGCATCATCATTCGCAGGGATTGGGAAATCGATGTTAGAAGGATCAGAGTTAGTATCAACCATCGCAAAAGTAGGGATGTTTAATTTTAACGCTTCAGTTACCGCGATGTGCTCTTTCTTAACATCAATTAAGAATAAAGCTGCAGGTAAACGGTTTAAATCAGCAATACCACCTAAAAGTGATTCTAATTTAATACGCTCACGTTGGATCATTAAACGCTCTTTTTTCGAAAGGATAGCATAAGTACCGTCTTTAGTCATTTTATCGATGTTAGACATCTTTTTGATTGACTTACGAACAGTAGCGAAGTTAGTTAACATACCACCTAACCAACGTTCAGTTACGAAAGGCATGTTTACTTTTTTAGCTTGTTCAGCTACGATTCCTTTAGCTTGTTTTTTTGTTGATACAAATAATACTTTACGTCCTGATTTTACGATTTGTTTAATCGCTGCCGCAGCTTCTTCAGTTTTAGTTAAAGTTTTATTTAAATCTATAATGTGAATTCCATTACGCTCCATGAAAATGTAAGGAGCCATTTTTGGATTCCATTTACGGGTAAGGTGACCAAAGTGTACA
>Ga0308163_10000339_pt1 | contig 99335 bp, 93 predicted proteins | sample PhyTR1_FD_201037 | JGI IMG/M metagenome (GOLD analysis project Ga0308163, IMG submission 201037) | Phyllosphere microbial communities from UC Gill Tract Community Farm, Albany, California, United States - DLSLT.R1 | ecosystem: Host-associated > Plants > Phyllosphere > Unclassified | place: USA... | reverse complement strand
AGAACCGGTGACGACGATCGTGAGCCCCTCGAGGCCGCGTGTCGATGCCCGATGTCGGAGAAGAGCCGGGCGGATTCGCGCGAGCAGATCCGCGACGTGCTCGGGCGTCGCGCCGACAGTCTCGCCGACCATGTCGAGTCCGGGCGGGCTGATGCCTTTGCGCAGAACGGCCACGAGCTGCTCTTCGGCGACGGTGACCTCGTGCAGAGTCACGATCGATCGGTCTGCACCGATCTGCATGCTCGACGGCGTACGCCAGAGAACGGGATATCGGGGATCTATCTGCAGAACCATGCAGCGATGATGCCCGATCGGCGGCGTGGACCGTCGAAGTTATGCACAGCCGGAGCACGCCCGCGCGTGACTCCGCGGCTTACTCGCCTTCGCCGCGGAGCAGATCTTCGAGCGCCTGGTCCATCTCGTCGGGCGCGGGCGTTCCCGCCTGCAGCCGCGAGACGAGCGCCGCAGGGTCATCGATATCAGCGGCCGTCGGAACGAGATCGGGATGCGACCAGAGTTCATCGCGCACGTCTGAACCGACCGCGTCGGTGACGGCCTGCCACATTGCGGCTGCCTCGCGAAGACGCCGGGGGCGGAGCTCGAGTCCGATGAGCGTCGAGAACGCGGACTCCGCTGGCCCCCCGGTGGCTCGGCGTCGGCGCACGGTCTCAGCGACGGCATTGCTCGACGGCAGACGTTTCGTCGCCTGAGCGGTGACGACATCCACCCATCCTTCGACGAGCGCGAGCATGGTCTCGAGGCGCGTGAGCGCGTGCTGCTGAGCCTCGGTCTTCGGCGGAATCAGCGCGCCCGAGACGACGGCCTGACGAAGCTCCTCGGGATTCGAGGGGTCGAAGCCCTCCGCCAGTTCCTCGAGTCGGTCTGTGTCGATTCGAATTCCCCGAGCGAATTCCGTGATCGAGGTGATGAGGTGCAGTCGCAGCCACTTGGCGTGCCGAAAGAGTCGAGCATGGGCCAACTCTCGAACAGCAAGGTAGAGCTGAACCTGATCGAGGGGGATGTCGAGGCCTTCGCTGAACGTGGCGATGTTCTGCGGCAGCAGCGCGGCCGTCTGATTTTCGAACAGCGGGATGCCTACATCGCCGCCCGAGACGACCTCGGTCGAGAGCTGGCCGACAACCTGGCCGAGCTGTACCGCGAAGAGTGCACCTCCGAGGTTGCGCATGAGCTTGGACGCGCCGGCGAGCATGCCGGCCATCTCCTCCGGAGCCTGGTCTTTCAATACGGCGGTCAAGGCATCTGCGATGCTCAGAGCGACGGGTTCGGCGAGCTGACTCCAGACGGGCATCGTCTCGGTCGTCCACTGCTGTCGAGTGAGGAAGACGGGAGGCAGAGCCAGCTCGGTGACACTCGTGACCTCGTCGAGCCAGAGCGCTGCGATGTGCAGAGCCCCGTCGAGTTCGGTGCGCTGGGCGTCGGTGACACTCAGAGATGACTGTCCAGCGAACTCGTTCGCCTGCTTCGTAGCGACCTGCCAGTCGATGCCGTCGCCCGTCGTGCGCATCGCGTTCTGCAACTGCTGCATGAGTTGCTGCACGGCCGCGGGATCTGAGGGGAGTCCCGCCGCGCTTGCCAGCTTGGCCGGGTCCATCTCCGAGTTGCCCTCGAGGAAGCTCCGCAGCATGTCGCGGAAGTCGTCCTCCGGCTCCTTCGGTGTGTCGTCGCTCATGGCAGGAAACCTCTTTCGCCTGGCAGTCGGCGCGGATCCGGTGTGCTCCATGCCCGCTGTCAGAATTGCTCTCTACGCTATCTGGTGGCCGATCAGCCTTGCTGGGATTTCCCATAGGCTGGTGCGTCTGGCCGTGCGCCCGTGGCGAACAGTCCCCGTCGGGCTACGCCCCATCTGATTTCCACCCTTCGTCGAGGAGACACGTGAGCCTGTTCGGTTTGAATGACGCAGACCGCGTCGACGACACGGACGCGCATTCGGCTGTGCCTTTCGTTCTCCGCTCGCCCGAAGACATCGCGGCAGAGCGTCGCGCAACGCGCCGGCGGACGACAGGCTGGACCGTCCTGGTCGTCGCGCTTGTACTCGGGCTCGTGATGAGTTTCCTTCCGACTCCCTACGTCATCGAGCAGCCGGGGCCTGTCTTCGACACCCTCGGCTCTCAGACGGTGGAGGGCAAGGACACCCCGTTGATCTCCATCGACGGGGAGACCACCTATCCCACCGCGGGAACCCTCGACATGCTTACGGTCTCCGTCGTCGGTACTCCGAAACAGACCCCGTCGTGGGCCGAGGTCGTGCAGGCATATTTCGACAGCAGCAAGGCCGTCGTGCCGCTCGAGGCCGTCTATCCTCCCGATGTCACGACGGAACAGCGCGACGAGCAGAACGCCGCTTTGATGGTCGACAGCCAGCAGGAGGCCATCGCAGCCGCGCTCAGCAGCCTCGGCTACGACTTCACGACCAGTGTCAGCGTCGGAAACGTGGCGAAGGGCTCGCCCGCCGAGGGCGAGCTCCAAACCGGCGACATCGTCACCAGTGTCAACGGCCAGGCAGTCGGCTCAATCGACCAACTCCGAGCGGCCGTCGCGGCTAACGGTATCGACAAGCCCGCCGTCGTCGACGTGACGCGCGCGGGCGCGCCCATCGAGGCGTCCATTACCCCGATCACCAGCGGCGACACATCGGTCTTGGGAATCGGCGTGCAGGCCAGCTTCGAGTTCCCGTTCGACGTGAAGATCCAGCTCGACAATGTGGGCGGCCCGAGCGCCGGCATGATGTTCGCGCTCGGAATCATCGACAAGCTCAGTGACGGTCAGTTGAATGGCGGCCAGAAGGTGGCCGGCACAGGAACGATCTCGGCAGACGGAACCGTCGGTCCCATCGGCGGCATCCGCCAGAAGCTCTTCGGTGCGCGCGATGCGGGAGCCGATTGGTTTCTGGCCCCCGCGTCGAATTGCGACGAGGTCACCGGTCACGTGCCCGACGGCATCCGGGTCTTCGCCGTGTCGACCCTCGACGATTCGTTGAACGCCCTGAAGGCGATCTCGAGCGGTACGGGTCTCGACGCGCTACCCACCTGCGACGCGAGCGCTGCCAAGTAACCGACGGCGGGCCGTGCAGTCGGCCGTGTTCTCCCGTGGCGCAACTCTCGACAGGGCACTTCTCAGCATGCCTTGTCTAGGATGGTCGGACACCGCACCGCTGTAAAGAGGCCCCCACACGTGACTTCCCAAACCGCCGAGAAGCCCATCAGAAGATCCCGAGCACCGCTGGCGATCACCATCGCCATCGTCGTTGCCCTGGCAATCGCATTCTTCGCTTTCTCCAATCTCTACACCGAGATCCTCTGGTACGACCAGATCGGGTTCGTCGATGTACTGACCACCCAGTGGGCCGCAGGCGGGGTGATGTTCCTCGTCGGCTTCCTGGCGATGGCCATTCCTGTCTGGGCGTCCATCGAGATCGCGTTCCGCTGGCGTCCGGTCTACGCGAAGCTGAACTCGCAACTCGACCGCTATCAGCAGGTCGTCGAGCCGCTTCGGCGCCTCGCGTCCATCGGCATCCCTGTCGTGCTCGGCATCTTCGCGGGTGTCGCCACGGCGTCGCGCTGGCAGTTGACGCTGATGTGGCTGAACAGAACGCCCGCGGCGTCGTCGGGTTCGCCTCGGCGGTCATCCTCGTCGCCGGTATCGCGGCCCTTGCCACCAGCTACCTCTACGGAGCTATTCGTGTGGCCGGTCGCGAGGTGCGCATCTCCAAGACCGCGCGCATCCAGATCGCGATTCTGGCGGCGCTGTACCTCGCCGTTCAGGCGGCAAGCATCTGGCTCGACCAGTACTCCACGGCCACGAACGGCACGGGCAAGCTCATCACCGGCGCGACCTACGCCGATGTCAACGGAACGATTCCGGGCCTCTCGATTCTGGCGGGTATCGCCGGCATCGTGGCGCTGCTCTTCATCGTCGCCGCGGTCATCGGTCGCTGGCGCCTGCCGATCATCGGCACCGTGCTGCTGATCGTGTCCAGCCTCATCCTCGGCTCGCTCTACCCCTGGGTCGTTCAGCGCTTCCAGGTCGACCCCTCGGAGCGTTCGCTCGAGTCGGAGTACATCCAGCGAAACATCGACTCGACCCGCGACGCCTACGGCGTCTCCGGCGTCGAAGAGACGGAGTACGACGCCACGACCGACGCGACCGCGGGTGCACTCCGACAGGATGCGGTGACGACCGCGAATATCCGCATCATCGACCCGGCTCTCGTCTCTGACACGTACAAGCAGCTCGAGCAGTTCCGCCAGTACTACCAGTTCCCGCAGTACCTCGATGTCGATCGCTACAACATCAACGGCACCGTTCAAGACGCGGTGACCACTGTCCGCGACCTGAACCTCGACGGCCTCGGCACATCGAACACCTGGTACAACCAGCACATCGTGTACACGCACGGTTACGGTCTCGTCGCGGCGTTCGGCAACCAGCGCTCCGTCGACGGGCAGCCCGTCTTCCTCGAGTCGGGCATTCCCACCACGGGTGAGCTCGGTCAGTACGAGCCGAGGGTGTATTTCGGCGAGTCCTCGCCCGACTACTCCATCGTCGGCGGGCCAGAGGGCGGCCCCAAGAACGAACTCGACTACCCGTCGGGTGAAGAGGGTGCGCAGCAGACCTACACCACGTTCACCGGCGACGGCGGGCCGAAGCTCGACAACATCTTCAACAAGCTCGTCTACGCCCTGAAGTTCCAGTCCGAGCAGATCTTCCTGTCAGACGGAGTGACCGATCAGTCGCAGATCCTCTACGATCGCGACCCGGCGAAGCGTGTCTCGAAGGTCGCTCCCTACCTGACGATGGACTCTGACCCCTACGCCTCCGTCGTCGACGGCAAGGTCGTCTGGATCGTCGATGGCTACACCACGAGCGCGAACTACCCGTATTCGCGCACGGAGAGCCTCTCCGACGTGATCGCCGACACGTACCAGCCTCGACCTGCTTTCGCTGTCGACGACATCAACTACATCCGCAACTCGGTGAAGGCCACGGTCGACGCCTATGACGGCAAGGTCACCCTGTACGCCTGGGACGACACCGACCCGCTGCTCAAGACCTGGCAGAAGATCTTCCCGTCGACGCTCAAGCCGATGAGCGAGATGAGCGGCGACCTGCTGAGCCACGTGCGTTACCCGGCCGATCTGTTCAAGGTGCAGCGTGCCATCCTCGGCGAGTACCACGTCACCGACGCTGGTTCGTTCTACTCGAAGCAAGACGCCTGGACGACGCCGAACGATCCCACGGCACCATCGAACAGCCCGAGCCTGCAGCCGCCGTACTACCTGACGCTGCAGATGCCGGGTCAGGAAGCGCCGTCGTACTCCCTGTACTCCACCTTCATTCCGGTCTCGACAGGAGAGGGCAGCCGCAACGTCTTGAACGGCTATCTGGCTGTCGACTCGAATGCCGGATCTGAAGACGGCAAGGTGTCGGCCGACTACGGCAAGCTCAGGCTGCTCACGTTGCCGAAAGACGATACAGTTCCTGGCCCCGGTCAGGTGCAGAACAACTTCACCACCGACCCGACGGTGTCGCAGGCGCTCAACCTGCTTCGCCAGGGTGAGACCCAGGTCAAGAGTGGAAACCTCCTGACCCTCCCGGTCGGCGGCGGCCTCCTCTACGTGCAGCCCGTCTACGTGCAGTCCAAGGGCGGCACGAGCTACCCGCTCCTGCAGAAGATCCTTGTCGCCTTCGGTGACAAGATCGCCTTCGAAGACACGCTGGATGCGGCGCTCGATGAGCTGTTCGGGGGAGACTCCGGCGCAGTTGCCGGCGATGAGGCCGTTCCCGTCACCGACGGAGGTCAGGCGCCCGACAATTCCGCGGGCACGCAGCCGGACGCCGGAACGGGAACAGCGACGCCCGACACCGGCGGTCTCACGCAGGCGCTGAAGGATGCCAAGGCCGCGCTCGACGAGCGGGACACCGCACTGAAGGCGGGCGACTGGGCTGCCTACGGCGTGGCCGATGCCAAGCTCAAGGCTGCTCTCGACCGCGCGTTGTCAGCTCAGGGTCAATAAGCACGGCCCGGTGGTCCGAACCGCTCCCGCCCTGTGTTAGTCTTAACAGGTAGCGCGGGGTGGAGCAGTTCGGTAGCTCGCTGGGCTCATAACCCAGAGGTCGCAGGTTCAAATCCTGTCCCCGCAACAGAAAAACGAAAGCCCCAGACGAAAGTCTGGGGCTTTCGTCGTTTCTGGCATAAGTCGGGCCACCTGCTGAAGGTCATAATTGCCGTAGGCAAGAAAGGACCCGATGAACCGAGCGCTCTTGGCAGACTTCCTTCGGGCCCGTCGGCAAGCGGTGCAGCCAGAGGATGTCGGGCTGTCCCGCGGGCCACGACGGCGCACGACAGGCCTGCGCCGAGAAGAAGTCGCCGCGCTCTCGGGTATCTCGACTGACTATTACTCCCGGATCGAGCAGCAGCGGGGCCCCTTACCGTCGCATCAGATTCTCTCGGCTCTCGCGCGTGGACTCCGGTTGAATTCGAGTGAACGTAACCATCTGTACCGACTCGGAGGGTTCACGCTCCCGTCCCGCGCCGGCCAATCCGATGCGGTCAGCCCGACGATGAAGCGGATCATGGAGCGGATGTCGGACACACCGGTCATTCTGCTGACCCAGCTGGGGGAGACGCTCGCCCAGAACCAGATGGCGATCAGCCTCCTGGGTGATTACACGCGGTTCACGGGTCTAGAGCGCTACCTCGCGTACCGCTGGTTCACCGGTGACTCGATGCTCCGCAACCTCTATCCGATCGAAGACCATACGCAGCGGGGTCGAGTCTTCGTGGCCGAGATTCGCGAGGCCTATACGTCGAATCCCCGTGGCCCGGCCGGCGAGATCGTGGCGGCGCTACTGATCCTCAGCGTCGAATTCGCCCAGATCTGGCAGGCGCACGAGGTGGGGGTTGTGCATCACTTGGATCTGAAGCGCTATCGTCACCCCGAATTGGGGGAGCTGGAGTTGTACTGCCAGTTGCTCGTAGAACCCGATGAGCAGGACGTCCTCCACGTCTTCACCGCCCCACCCGGATCTTCGTCGGAACACAAGCTCGAGCGGCTCGGCATGCTCGCCGCCGATCGCTCATCTCAGACCGATGGGTAGCCCGGCGAGCAGTGAGTAGGCGATCGGATTGGCATACTCGTCGATATGGGCGATCTGCCCGTTCCGGATCTCGAACTTGAAGACGTACGTGTTGAGGTATGGGGCGCCGGTGCCCGCCTGCACGAGGTCTCCTTCGGCTTGAACGAACACGGAGGTCTCCCCGTCGGCGACCGCATACCGCTTGTTGTTGAGGACGACGCGCGAGAAGTTCGTGACGATGGTGTCGAGATAGCCCATCACTTCGGCCTTTCCGGTGAACGTGTAGAACGGTTCGGTGGTTCCGGTGTTCGAGAACGGGATGATCTCCACGACGTCGTTCGTGAGGTGCGGCTCGATGAGAGCGATGTCACGCTTCTCGAGCGCCTCGAAGAAGGTCTCGGCAAGCTCGCGCGGGGAAAGGCGCTCTCTGTTCATCGTGGATCCGTTCTCTAGCGATGTGATGGTGCGGTGAATGCGACTGTAGGCAATCCGCGCGGGGGTACCCAGGGACGATTCGTCCCTGTATCGAGACGACGAGCCTTTCTATGGTGAGGACATGCTTTTCGCCAACAGAAAGAAGATGACCATGAAGGCAGTACGTTTCCACGATTTCGGCGGTCCCGAGGTTCTCCGTTATGAGGAGGCTGACCAGCCCGTCGCTGGTGAAGGTCAGGTACTCATCCGCGTTGTGGGATCCGCGTTCAACCCGGCGGACAATGGCATCCGCAGCGGGACTCTTCCGTTCCCCGTGTCTCTGCCCCACGTTCCGGGCTATGACGTCTCTGGCATCGTCGAGGCAGTCGGTGCTGGGGTCACCACTCTGCACGTCGATGACGCCGTCATCGGGTTCATACCCATGGGGGAGGACGGGTCTGCGGCTGAGTATGTCGTGGCTCCTGCTGACGTGCTCGTCGCGGCGCCGTCCGGCATCGACCTCGCCGATGCGGCGGGCCTGCCATCCGTGGCGCTTACAGCCTGGCAGGGACTCTTCGACCTGGGAGGTCTGAAAGATGGTCAGCGCGTATTGATCACGGGCGCCGGCGGAGCGGTGGGAGGGTACGCCGTGCAACTCGCCAGGCGAGCCGGAGCCTACGTGATTGCAACGGCCAGCCCGCGCAGCCACAGTGCGGTCGCGGCTGCCGGTGCGAATGAGGTCATCGACCACCGCAGCACGAGCGTCCTCGACTCGGTGACCGAGCCCGTCGACCTGCTGTTGAATCTCGCGCCGATCAGTCCGGAGGAATTCGCCTCCCTCGTCGATCTCGTTCGCGACGGCGGCATCGTCGTGGCCACGACGGCCTGGATGACCACGCCCGGCGACGACAAGCGCGGCGTGCGGACCGCCGGTGTGTTCGTCGAGCCCAAGGTCGACGAACTGGCCCAACTGGTGTCTCTGGTCGATCGGGGTGAACTCACCGTCGATATCGCCCAGCGTGTGCCGCTGAGCGAGCTGCCCTCGATTCACGCGAAGGCTGCCGCCGGCGAGGTTCACGGCAAGGTCGTCGCCGTCCCCAACTGATCCACCGGCCCTGCGGTCGTCGCGAGGAAGTCACGAGAGCCCCAGACTTCGCTCTGGGGCTTTCGTCGCTCTCTCTCACTCGGTGACGATGATCTTCCATCCTGTCTTGTGCGAGATGAGGGTTCGTAGTTGATCGCGCGCGAGCAAGGCCTCTTTCGGGCCCTTCCAATGCCACACCGTGAGGACGAGGGGGTGCAGGGGATCTGCTTCGTCTACATGCACTTCGAGTGTCGTATCCGACGTCGGCCTGAGGTAGGCAGACCCATCGTCGTCGATTTCGAGCGGAAAACGGAACGTCGAGCCGAGCATGACCAGAGCATCTCTCTGCGTGATGCGTGTGTCGGCTCGCATCCGGGCGATCATCGTCGACCGTCGACCATGAGGCGAAGCTGCGTCACGGTTCGTCGACGGCCGCTGAACGACGTTGTGTCGTGCGGTCGAGCTCCTCGAGGCAGGCGCAGATGGTGCTCGGGTCGAAGTCTGGATCAGCCACGAGGAACTGGTCGAAGATGGCGAGGAAGCCGATTGCCGACGGGGCCCATTCCGTGGGCTCGTCGGTGAGCGTGGGGGGACCCACGTAGAAATTGTCCGTCACGGTGGGGTTCGACAAATGGCGCACCGCGAGCCCTTCGACGATCGATGATCCGAGCACGGCGTACAGCGTGTATCCGCCCACGAAATCGTCGCGCAATTTGAACCCCAGGAGACACGTCAACGCCTCATGGAACGCGGCCATGTCGGCGATGAAGCGGTCGCTGCCCTGCCGCAGCGTCTCAGCAACTCGGCGCAGCGCCTCGTTGCCGTCGTCTGCCAGAAGTGCCGCCGAGGTGGCAAGAAAGGACTGCCACGCGGGAGAGTCGATCGTGCTGTAGAAATTCTGTTCGAGGACCACGCGGATAGCTTCCCGTATGAGACGCAGTCTTCCGGACTCAGACGAGTGGAGGTCGGGTCGAGAGGAGATGAGGTCGATGGCGGTGCGAAGAGCGCGATCGTCGCTGAGTTCGGCTGAGAAGCGACTCGCGGCCTCGTTGAGGAGGTCGCCGATGAACAGTTCCTTCGAATTCCAGATTCGGTAGACAGAGCTCCGCGATACGCCAGCGGCGGTGATCACCTCGTCCATCTGAAGGCCCGGAAACCCCAAGCTCATGCCACCCTGGCCGACGGACTGTAACGCAGTATCGAGCATGCGGCGCCGAATCTGCTCCGAGGTCATGCGGGTCGACCGGGCTCCATTCAGCAATTCGCTGTCATCGATTGCCATGAGTTCTCCTGAAGATCGTTTTCGCCCTATAGTCTCGTCGTCTTATTGCCGCGCCTGTAATGCGCGATGAGACGCCGAGTCCCAAGAACTCAGGAGAAATCGGCCTCCAGGGCGTCCAGGAGAGATTCCTGAACAAAGGCCAACCAACGGTACACATCGAAGAGATAGCGGTCTGAACCGGCGAGTGAGGATTCGTCGTCATCGCCGTCGATACCGAGCCCAGCCGCGATCGACAGTCGGATGTCGGTGAGACATCGCAGCCAGGCCTGCACCGCCGCCGCATCCAGCCTCACCGGCGTGGCAGCCACCTTCGCGCCCTGGAGAGTGCCGATCACCGATTGAGCGTTTCCGATCTTGCGCTCGATGAGCCCTTCCGACGTGAAGCGACGGAACTCCGCATCGTCATCGCCCCCGTCGCCATACGCTGCGGGCAAAAGTCTGTCAATGGCCCGCGATCGCGTTGAGTCAGGCTCGGCTTCAGCGGCATCGGCGAGTAGCTGCTGCACGTCGCCGGCGAGTTGAACGAGGATCTCGGTTTCGGCCGGCTCGAACGTCGCGACGATGACATCGCCCTCTCGTGCGAACGGCGTCACGCGTCGACCCTCTGCAGGGTCGCCCACAAGCCGAAGCCGTGCATAGCCTCGACGTGGCGTTCCATTTCCTCTCGCGTACCCGAGGCGATGACCGCGCGACCCTCGGTATGCACTTGCAACATTCGGCGCTCTGCTTCGGCCTTCGAGAATCCGAAGTAGCTGCGAAAGACGTACGAGACATACGACATGAGGTTGACCGGGTCATTCCACACGAGCGTGATCCATGGAGACCCCAAAGATAAGCGCTCGTCGAGTTCTGCGTCTACGTCGATCGCATCGAGAGTCTGGGCCACAACGACAAGCCTGTCATATCGCCTATGCCGCCCGGCGACTGCCCGGCGTTGTCAGCTATTGCGCAGAGATGAGATGAGCTGCGCCTTCGTCTTCTTCGAATAGCCTTTCTGGCCGAGTTCCTTCGCGCGTCTCTTGAGCTCAGGCACCGTCCAGTCCTCGTACGATCCAGACTCACCTCCTGAGCGCCCGACCTCAGACCGGCCCTTCTTCGCGGCCGCGTTCGAAATGCGTGCCGCCTTCTGTTTCGAAGCCCCCTCGTCGCGAAGCTCCTCGTAAGAGTTCCGGATCCTTCAACGACGGATTCGACTTGCCTGGCACGATGGCCCTCCTCACCGGCGCGTGTGCACCTCTCTCGACGATAGATCGGCAAATCGCGCGAACTCCAGGGGTTGAAATCGTTTGGGGGGGCACTCCCTCGTACGGGGGACGGAAGGTGCGTCGGGTCACCCGAGCGGCGGATGTGCGCGAGCTCTGCCGTTCATACGCTGATACCCACAATCAGGCGTCGAGCAAGGAGTCTTGAATGAGCAACGCATCGCAGAATCTCACGCCGGTGCCGATGGGGCAGCCCATTGCCGCGGCGCCGACCCGAGCCGAGGTCCGGCTGGCGAAGATCGAGGCGCAGAAAGCCAAGAACAACAGGGGCGGCCCGGTCTACCCGTCCTCGGTCTCATGGTCGGCGGTGGTGTGCTTCGCGCTCATCTCGTGCGGTCTGGCTTGGCTGGTGCAGCTTCCCGTCTGGCTCTCCGGCGAAGGCTTGTCGGATCCACGCTTCATGCTCTTCACGCTCGCCATGATGTACACACCGACGATCGCCGCTTTCGTCTGCGTTCTGTTCATCAGGAGGCCCGCGAACATTCCGCGCCTGCTCGGACTCTCGCCGTTGCGGCCGTTAGGACGAACGATTCTGTTCTGCGCCCTGGCGTTCGTCGGAGTTCCGCTCATCGCTTTCGTCGCGATGATTCTCGGCAGTGCTCTGGGATTGATCCGGCTCGACTTCGCATCGTATTCCGGCCTCGACGCAGCCATGGCTGCGTCTGGACAGAACGTTCCGGGGCTGTCGATCGAGATGATCGTGCTGATCAACGTGCTGACGTTGCCGATCGCGATCGTGAGTTCGTCGTTTGCTGCTTTCGGCGAAGAGCTGGGCTGGCGAGGATGGCTACTGCCGAACCTGCGGCCTCTCGGCACCTGGCCCGCTCTTCTTCTCACCGGCGCGATCTGGGGCCTCTGGCACTCGCCGATCATTCTGCTCGGCTACAACTATGGCCGCACCGACCTACTGGGTGTCCTGATGATGACGGCCTGGTGCATTCTGCTCGGCGTGATCTTCGGATGGCTGCGCTTGCGTACCGCATCGGTGTGGCCCGCCGTCATCGCTCATGGCGCCCTCAACGCGGCGACGACGACCTGGCTGGTCACGTTTTCAGACGAAAAGCCGGGCGACAGCGCTATCTGGGGCACGATCCTCGGCGCATCCGGTGCAATCGTTCTTGTGGCGGTGATCGTCGTGCTGGCCGTGTCAGGCCAGCTGAAGAAGCAGCCTCAGCCTGGCCTTCGGCTCGACGAGAGCGATGCGACGACCTCGCGTACTCTGTCGTGACCTGACGTATGCACCGTTGGCTACGGCGCGTCGATAGGAGCGTCGGCTTCCACATCGTCTAGGGCGTTGAGCACCCGAACCGCGGCGTCGTTCGCGCCGATCGCGTACTCGTTCGTCTCTGTCTCGTCGACGAGTTCTTCTGTCGCGATCTGCTCGATGCGACTGATCTTCTGCTCGAGAGCCTGCGTCGTCGACTGAACGAATTCGACGAGTCGCTCGTCGGGAGCGTTGTCCTCGGTCCAGTCGCCGACGACGTCTGCACTCGCCAGAGCAGCCACGGTCAAGCGAAGACGGTTCTCCCACTCGCCGCGCTGGGCCGTGACACCGTCGAGTTCCTCGATCGCCGCGTCGCGCTGAGCGGCGCTGCGGTCGCGTTCCTCACGCAGCGCTGCGATTTCGGCGCGGCTTTCTTCGAGATCGGATGCCGTCTGCTCTGCCCGAGCGACAGCATCGGCCAGATCGCTCCGCACCTCGGAGAGCGTGCTGTCGGACTCTGGGGCTTCGGCCTGCGTTTCGGAAGCCAGTGACTCTTTCTCCGCAATCAACTCCGACGTCTGGCGCTCGTGGCTCGCGCTCAGCTCGGCGAGCTGCTGCTCGTGGGCGCTGGTCAGCTCGTCTACCTGCGCGTCGTGAGCGGCCTTCAAATCGGCGATCTGCTGCTGGTGGGCCTCGTCGATGGTCTCGAGCTCGGTGGTGTGCTCCGCGGCCAGCGCGGTGACGTCTGTCGTGCGGGTGCCTTCCAGCTCGGCGACCTGTGACTCGAGTCGAGCCGTGAGCTCGGCGACCTGTGCGTCTCGCTGAGCACGAAGCTCTGCGAGTTCTGCCGTGAGCGACGCCACTTCGGTCTCTCGCTGTGCGTGAAGCCCGGCGACCGTGGCGTCTCGCTCACTGCGGAGCGTCGCGACCTCGTTCTCACGCTGGCTCGACACGGCAGCGACGTCAGAGGCCAGTCTGCCTCGGAGTTCGGCGACCTCGGCGTCGTGGTTCTGCTGGAGGGTCGCCAACTGGGCGTCGTGCTGGGTCGTCAACGAGAGCAGCTCGTTCTCGCGCTGCTGATGCAGCGCCGCGACCTGAGCATCGCGCTCGTTCGTCAGCGCCGCGAGCTCTGCTTCGCGCTGCTGATGAGCCGAAGTGACGTCGTTGTCGCGCTGCGCAGTAAGGGCTGTCACCTCTGTCGTCAAACGAGCCGAGAGCTCCGCGACCTCCGCGGCGCGCTGATCGTTCAGTGCGGAGACTTCGTGCTCGCGCTGTTGGTGAAGCGCCGCGACCTCGGCCTCGCGCTGCTGCTGCACCGCCCCGACCTCGGCTTCACGCTGTGCGGTGAGGGCAGCGACCTGGCTCTGCAGTTCTGCTCGAAGTCGCGCGACCTCTGCCTCTGCACTCTCAGCGCGAGCAGTCTGCGTGGTCAGCTGCTGTTGCAGGTCGTCGGCGTGAGCACGAGACTCCGCCAGTTGCGTCGACACATCTGCCAGGTGCGCTTCGGCGTTGATCCGTGCTTCGTCGCGCGCCTGACGATCCTCGATCACGCTGTCGAGGTGAAGACGGATGATTTCGAGCGGATCTTCCGTGGTCTCGAGAGTCGAAATCGGTTCGAGGTCAGGCTGAACGTAGGCCGGCTTGGCCGTCGGGTCGATCAGGTGGTGGCTGAAGAGCTCTTCAGTGACTGGGCGGTAGCGCGCCTGAAAGTCCTCTGAGCCGATCTTGACGGCGGCATCGATGAGCTTGACGGCGAAGCGATCGCGACCCGAGAGCACAAGCGGCTGTTCGGTGTTGGATGCCACGACAGAAGGGACTTTCTCCCTGTTCTCATCAGAATTCTGAGGTTCGGGGGAGAGGGCATCGAAAGTCATGGAACTCCTTCGGCATTCGGATCGATCGAATACCGTCGCTGTGGTCGGGCAGGCCGTTTTTCAGGATACCGGGCCATGGGGGTGCGTGGGGTCAGGAAGAGAAACCGGCCCCCGACATCCGGAGCGCGCGACCGTTCGGTCGATCACACCGCGTCATCGGTCAGAAGGTGTGCCGTCGGTTCGTCGATGATGAGGTCGGTGATCAGGCCCGCGGCCAGTGCGCCGCGAAGAGCCGGCAGCTTGGATTTGCCGCTCACCACACAGATGCGTCGGGCGACGCGGGATACGAGTTCGAGGCTCGGGCCGCTCGTGCGGGAGTTCATGGGGATGTCGGTAGACGATCCATCCGCTCGGTAGAAGACGGTGGCCACGTCGCCGACGACATCAGATCGGGTGAGGGATGCGTAGTCGGACTCGTCGAGGTAGCCGCCGATGTAGACATGGCTGGGCACATCGGCGAACGGCGAACCGATGCCGAAGAGAGCGATATCCATTCGCTTCTGAATGTCGAGCACACGCCTGATGGCCCGCTCGCGCCACATGGCCTGCTTGGTGGCGGCGTCGTCGAAGAACGCGGGAACGGGAAACTGCTGCACGGCTGCGCCGAACGCGACTCCGAAACGTGTCATGATCTCGCTCGCGTACACGATGCCGGTCGTCTGGAAGTTCGCGGCTCCGTTGAGCTGCACGAGGGTCGTGTTGTGTGTGACCTTTTCGGGAAGGTGTCGGCTCACGGCGCTGATCGTCGAGCCCCAGGCGACTCCGATCGTCATATTGGAATCGACGAACGGCGTGAGAATTCGTGCAGCCGACACGGCCACGCGTTCGAGGCGATCGACCTCGTTCGTCGAGGCGGGCACAGGAACGATGTGGGCGGTTACCCCGTAGCGCTCACGCATGCGCTGTTGAGATGTCGAGACTCGCTCGGCGGGCGACTTGACCTGGATCTCGACGAGGCCCGTCTCGCGCGCAAAACTCAGCAGCCGAGAGACCGACGAGCGCGATGTGTGCAACTCGTGAGCGATCGCCTCCATGGTGATGTCTTGGAGGTAGTAGAGCTGCGCCGCACGCAGAGCGTCGCGCGACTTCTCTGCGTGCTGGTCCGCGGAAGCGATGGTCATGTGAACATACTCCCACGTACTGCACGTCTGTTCATATCGCTTGAACAATTGTGTACAGATGTCGAGACTTGACAAGTAATCGAGAACTTACTTACACGAAGGCGAGTACACAGTGAGTGCACCAGTCGTTTCCCCATCCAACGCCGCAGAGCTGCGGCCCGATGTCGCCGGCCTCGTCGCGCAGCCGCGGGCGCAGGTGCTCGTGATCGGCGGAGGTATCAACGGCATCGCGACATTCCGAGACCTGGCCCTGCAGGGGGTCGATGTGATCCTGGTGGAACGCAGCGACTACTGTTCCGGCGCTTCTGCCGCGTCGAGCCACATGATCCACGGTGGCGTGCGCTACCTCGAGAACGGCGAATTCCGCCTCGTGCGCGAGTCGGTGCAAGAGCGGAACCGCCTGCTGCGACTGGCCCCTCACTACGTCAAGCCCCTGCCGACGACGATCCCCATCTTCTCCACGTTCTCGGGCATCGTCTCCGCACCGCTGCGCTTCCTCACCCACAAGCAGGGCAAGCCAAAGGAGCGCGGTGCTCTTCTCATCAAGCTCGGACTTCTCGGATACGACTCGTTTTCTCGCGATGGTGGATCCGTTCCCCGTCACCAGTTCGCCGGTCGCAAGAAGTCGCTCAAGAAGCTTCCGCAGCTGCGCCCAGACGTGAAGTACACGGCAACCTACTTCGACGCTGCCGTCGAGAACCCCGAGCGGCTCGCTCTCGACCTGGTCGAGGACGCACGCGCGGTCGGGTCGAATGCTCGCAGCGCCAACTACGTCGAGGCCATCGGCGTCTCGGGCGACGAAGTCCTTCTGCGCGACACGGTCTCGGGTCGCGAGTTCAGCGTCGCGGCCGACGTGGTCGTGAACACCACGGGCCCCTGGACGGATCTCACGAACGAGGCCCTCGGAATGCCGAGTACATTCATGGGCGGAACCAAGGGCTCCCACATCGTTCTCGACAACCCCGCCCTGTACAAGGCGTGTGCTGGCGGAGAGGTCTTCTTCGAGAACAACGACGGCCGCATCGTGCTGATCTACCCGCTCAATGGTCGAGTTCTCGTCGGCACCACCGACCTCGAGGCCGATATCACCCAGCCCGCGGTGTGCACTGAAGAAGAGGTGGATTACTTCTTCAAGCTCGTGTCGCACGTTTTCCCACGCATCCCCGTCGACCGCTCGCAGATCGTGTACCGCTATTCGGGCATCCGCCCGCTGCCCAAGCACGACGACACCGCACCCGGATTCGTCTCTCGTGACTACCGCATCGAACCGTCGCGTCTCGGCGGAACACAGGTTCCCATGCTCAGCCTGGTCGGTGGCAAGTGGACGACATTCCGCGCTCTGTCTGAGCACCTCTCCAACGAGACGCTCGAACTGATCGGTCGCACCCGCAGCGTCAGCACAGAGAAGCTCGCCATCGGCGGCGGGGTCGGCTTCCCGACCACGACCCAGGCGACCGACTCCTGGGTCTCGGCACACGCATCCGATGTCGGTGCCGAGCGTGCCCGCGCTCTGTTGGCGCGGTACGGCACCAAGGCCGATAAGGTCATCGACGCTTTGAGCGCCGCCGATGAGGACAAGCAGCTGGCCAGTGTGTCAGGGTTCTCGGCCGCAGAGATCGCCTATCTGGTCGAGAACGAATTCGTCGTGCACCTCACCGACCTCGTCCTGCGCCGCACGATCCTCGCGTTCGTAGGGGAGCTCGACCAGGCTGCATTCGACGAGCTCAGTTCTCTCGTCGCGGATGCGCTGGGATGGTCTGCAGAGCAGGTCGCCCTCGAGCGCGCGACTGCCGTGCGCGACCTCGCGTTGTTCCACGGCCTCGAGCTCGACGCGGCACAGGCGACGGCTGCGGCCGCTGTCGTCGCCGACTGACGAGGTCGAGTCTGAACAGACGTGCAGGCGAATCGGTTGATTGCATCGACGACTGATCGCTAGCGTCAGTGAGGGGTCGACGTCGGTCGGCCCCTCATTCGTATCAAGGTGACGTCGACGTCACACGAAGGAAGGTCAATGTGGACAATCTCGGGGTTGTATTTCTTGCGGAGTTGGTAGGCACCGCCCTACTGGTTCTGCTCGGTTGTGGAGTCGTCGCCAACGTGGCTCTGGTGAAGAACAAGGGCTTCAACGGCGGATTCCTGATGGTCAACATCGGCTGGGGCTTCGCGGTCTTCTGCGGTGTCATCGTGTCGTACAACAGCGGTGCGCACCTGAACCCGGCCGTCACACTGGGACTCGTCGCGAGTGGCGCCAAGGAGTTCGGCTCCGGTGTCCCCGTGAACCTGGTCTCGATCCTCGTGTACATCGGTGCTCAGCTGCTCGGTGCGATCATCGGTGCTGTCTTCGTGTGGCTTGCGTACAAGCAGCACTTCGACGAGGAGCCCGACGCGGCGAACAAGCTCGGCGTGTTCTCGACAGGTCCCGCCATCCGTTCCTACGGGTGGAACTTCCTTACCGAGGTCATCGGCACCTTCGTTCTCGTGTTCGTGGTGATCGGTTTCGGTCGGCAGGAGCCGGGTGGAGGTCTTGCGGCGTTGGGCGCTCTTCCGGTGGCGATCCTCGTGATCGCGATCGGCGCATCCCTCGGTGGCCCGACCGGCTACGCGATCAACCCGGCCCGTGACCTGGGCCCGCGCATCGCGCACGCCCTGCTGCCGATCAAGGGCAAGGGAGGATCGGACTGGTCGTACTCCTGGATCCCGGTCTTCGGACCCATCGTCGGCGGAGTGATCGCCGGCCTCGCCGCCGGACCGCTTCTCCCCATCCTCACGTAACCGGCATCCCGGCTCACCAGAACACATAACGAAGGAGTTAGACATGAGCAAGTACGTCATTGCGATCGACCAGGGAACCACGAGTTCTCGCGCGATCATCTTCAACCACGAGGGCGGAATCGTCTCGACGGGTCAGAAGGAGCACGAGCAGATCTTCCCCAAGGCGGGATGGGTCGAGCACAACCCCAAGGAGATCTGGGACAACGTTCGCGAGGTCATCGGTCAGGCCCTCTCCAAGGCGAACCTGACGCGTCACGACATCGTCGCGGTCGGCATCACCAACCAGCGCGAGACAGCCGTCGTGTGGGACAGGAACACCGGCGAGCCCGTCTACAACGCCATCGTCTGGCAGGACACCCGCACACAGTCCATCGTCGACCGCCTCTCGGCAGACGGCGGCGGAGACCGGTTCAAGGACACCGTCGGACTCCCGCTCTCGACGTACTTCGCCGGAACGAAGATCGTCTGGATCCTCGAGAACGTCGAGGGCGCACGTGAGCGTGCCGAAGCCGGCGACCTCATCTTCGGCACGACCGACACCTGGGTTCTGTGGAACCTGACCGGTGGCGTCAACGGGGGAGTGCACGCGACAGACGTCACGAACGCCAGCCGCACCCTCTTCCTCGACCTCAAGACCCTGGAGTGGGACGAGGAGATCCTCAAGGCTTTCGATGTTCCCAAGTCGATGCTGCCCGTGGTTCGCAGCTCGTCCGAGGTGTACGGCACGGTGTCCGACTCGAGCCTGCTTCGTGAGGTTCCGGTGGCCGGAATCCTTGGTGACCAGCAGGCCGCTACGTTCGGCCAGGCGGCGTTCGACAAGGGCGAGGCCAAGAACACCTACGGCACCGGTAACTTCCTGATCTTCAACACCGGCACCGACATCGTCAAGAGCGAGAACGGCCTGCTCACCACCATCGGCTACAAGCTCGGCGACGGAGAAACCCACTACGCCCTCGAGGGCTCCATCGCCGTCACCGGCTCGCTCGTTCAGTGGCTTCGCGACAACCTGGGTATCATCCAGAGCGCTCCAGACATCGAGGTGCTCGCCAAGACGGTAGATGACAACGGTGGCGCGTACTTCGTGCCGGCGTTCTCGGGTCTGTTCGCGCCGCACTGGCGATCGGATGCCCGTGGCGCGCTGGTCGGCCTCACCCGATATGTGAACAAGGGCCACATCGCCCGCGCCGCGCTGGAGTCCATCGCGTTCCAGACCCGCGAGGTTCTCGACGCGGTCAACGCCGACTCGGGTGTGCCGCTCACCGAGCTGAAGGTCGACGGCGGAGCAACCGCTAACGACACTCTCCTGCAGTTCCAGGCCGACATCCTGAACGTGCCTGTGGTGCGCCCGGTCGTTGCCGAGACCACGGCTCTCGGAGCGGCCTACGCTGCCGGCCTCGCCGTCGGATACTGGGACAACCTCGACGACCTGCGTAACAACTGGCAGGAGGACAAGCGCTGGACTCCGAACATGGATGATGCCGAGCGTGAGCGTCTGTACCGCAACTGGAAGAAGGCCGTCACGAAGACCCTCGACTGGGTCGACGAAGACGTCGCGGAGTAACGACCCGCTCACAAAGCCCTCACTCGCCGATACCCGATCGGCGAGTGGGGGCTTTCGTCGTTATAGGGCGAAGATGGTCCAGCTCGCGCTGTGCTCTTCGCCTGGGTCGAGAACGACGAGGTCGGTTCCCGTGTTGAAGGCGTCCGGCGGGCAGGTCATCGGTTCGACGGCCAGCCCGAGGCGGTCGATCGACGGCTCCGGCTGGTCTGCAGTGTGGATCTGCACCCACTGGCACTCGGTGCCCCAGCTGATCGCGACACCAGACGCTCCGTCGCGAGTCGTGACGCGCACCGTCGCGATTCCGGCCTCGTCGCGTTCCAATTCGGTGAAGGCGTGGTCGATGAACGTGGAATCGATAGGCCTGGTGGCAACGAAGTCGAAGGCGCCGTCGTCTTCGAGCTCGATATCGCCGAGGTCGATCGGGATCAATCTGTCGGGGGTGACCGTGAGCACCGCGCGCGCCGGCAGCTCGAGCGACCAGTCGTCGACACGGCCGGGGCCTGCAACGAGATACGGATGCGGACCGGTTCCGTAGGGGGCTGCGTCGCGACCCGTGTTGATGGCCCTGATGGTCGTGGTCAGGCCGGCGGGGGAGAGCTCGTAGCGCGCTGAGACCAAGACGCGGAACGGGTATCCAGACTGCGCTTCGACCTGGAACGCGAGCTCGACGAAGTCATCGCCTTCGTCGACGAGCGACCATTCCTGCCACGCCGCAAGGCCATGCAGCGCGTGTCCGCGACGGGGCTCGGTGAGGGCGAGTTCGTACTCCGTGCCGCGGAACGTGTAGCGGCCGTCGACCACTCGGTTGGGCCACGGAGCGAGGACGGCTCCGCGGAAGGCGGGCCGGACCTCGTCGGCGTCGAAGGGAACGATGAGATCGCGCCCCCGATGCCGCAGAGTGCGAAGACTCGCGCCGACTCCGGCGATGTCGGCCGAATAGTCGCCCGAGGTCAGTGTGTAGGCAGCGCCGGCGAGGGGAACGTCGAACAGGGTGGAGGCAGTGTTCATAGTGCCTCCACCGTAGCGGCAGAAGCTCAGCCCAGGTGAACCGCGTCGGGCACGTTCATCAGCTCGTCCTTCGACGGACGCACGAGGAAGAACGAGATAGGTGCGGCGAGCAGAATGAGGCCCGCGGCCCAGAGGAACGCCGTCGAGTATCCGCTGACGAACGCTTCGAGCTGAGCTGTTGCAGATGGCGGGTTGGCCGCCAGATACACGGAGATCGCCGCGGTGTACAGCGCAGTGAACAGTGCAGTTCCGATCGATCCGCCGATCTGTTGCGTCGCCGAGACGGCCGCGCTGGCGACGCCCGCGTCGTGCTCATCGATGCCGGAGAGTGCGACGTTCTGCAAGGGCACGAAGATGCAGGCCAGACCGATGCCCAGCAGGATCACTCCCGGCAGAACCTGGATCGCGTAGTTGCCCTCGACGGTGATGAACGACAACCAGGTGAGACCGGCGGCCGCCACGATGGGACCGACCGTCATGGGCAGACGAACGCCGATCGCGGGCAGGAACTTCGACAGCACCGTGGCACCGATCATGATCGTGAACGTCATCGGCAGCGAAGCCAGGCCCGACTGCAGCGGGCTGTAGGCCAGCACGATCTGGAAGTAGAAGGTGAGGAAGAGCAGTCCACCGAGCAGCGCGGCGCCGGTCAGAAGCGACACAAGGAAAGCGCCACCACGGACGCGGTTGAGGATGACGCGGAGTGGGAGCAGGGGATTTGCTGCGCGAGACTCGACCCAGACGAAAGCGGCGAGCAGAACGACGCCGAGGGCGAGGAAACCGATCGTCTCCCAGCGACCCCATCCATTCTCGGCCTGCGAGAAACCGTAGACCAGCGAGGCGAGCCCGCCGACGACGAGCACGGTGCCGGGAAGGTCGTAACGCGTATTGCCGTGGGCGCGGCTCTCTCTGATCAGGGGAAATCCTGCGACGATGGCGACGATGGCGATGGGCACGTTGACCAGGAGGCACCAGCCCCAGCTGGCGTACTCGGTGAGCACTCCGCCAAGCAGCAGGCCGACGGCTGCGCCACCACCACCGATCGCACCGTAGACGGCGAAGGCCTTGATGCGGTCCTTGCCGTTCGGGAAAGTGATGGTGAGAATGGCGAGGGAAGCCGGCGCCAGGAGTGCGGCGAACGCGCCCTGCAGACCACGCGCGATGAGGAGCTGCTCGGTCGTCGCGGCGAATCCGCCGATGCCCGATGCGATGGCGAAGCCGACCATGCCGAGCATGAACGAGCGCTTGCGGCCCCAGTAGTCGGCTACTCGACCGCCGAGCAGGAGGAGTGAGCCGAACGCGAGCGCGTAGATCGTGACGACCCAGGTTCTGTCGCCATCGCTCATGCCGAGCTCGATCTGAGCGTCGGGCAGGGCGATGTTCACGATCGTTCCATCGAGCACCACCATGAGCTGGGCGAGTGCGAGAACGGCGAGCAGCCACCACCGACGGGGGTGTGCTGCGTGATCGTGGACGGCCTCGGTCGAGGCGGTTGAGGGGGACGTCATAAAGAAGTGGGATCCTATTCGAACGAACTAGTTGGTTGGCTTAGCTATGCTATACCCATGAGAAGCGACGGTGAAGCGACCAGAAGGCGAATTCTCGATGCCGCACGAACGGAGTTCGCCGCCTTCGGACTCGCAGGAGCACGGGTCGACCGGATCGCTGCGGCGGCCAGCGCGAGCAAGGAGAGGCTGTATGCCTACTTCGGCGACAAGGTCTCGCTCTTCCAACAGGTGCTCGAACTCAACCAGCACGACGTCGCCGACGCCATACCGATCGACGTCGATGACCTGCCCGAGTTCGTCGGCCGGGTCTTCGACCACACGATCACGCATCCCGAGCACCTGAGGATGCTGCACTGGGCCAGGCTCGAAGGGATATCCGCCCTGCTCGTCGACGAGGACCGCTCGCGGCCGTTCTCCGAAGGGGAGATGCTTCGACGAGCCCAACTCGACGGTCTCATCGACGACGAGTGGGAGCCGGAGGATCTTGTGGCCATGCTGTTCGGTCTGGCTTCCACCTGGGCGAGCGCCCCCGGAATCTTCGCCGACTCCGGCGTCGACGTGACCCCTGAGATCCTGGCCCGGCGGCGCGCGTCGGCGGTGCGGGCCGCCGCGAGGTTGGTGCAGCCTTCTACGACACCCCGAAGTGGCGATCGAGCGAGAAGTTGAAGACGCCCGAGTCGAACGAGTTGTACGCCTCGTAGTCGAGGACCTCGTACAGCCTGGCGCGGGTCTGCATGTCGGGCAGCATCGAGGTCAGAGACCCTTCACGCGTGATGGTGTCCAGCCCCCTCTCCGCCGCGCCCATCGCCAGCCGCAGCAGCGACACCGGGAAGATCACGAGATTGAGCCCGACGTCGGCGAGTTGTCTCGTCGTGAACAGCTCGCTCTTGCCGAACTCCGTCATGTTGGCGAGAATCGGCACGTCGACGGCGGCTCGCACGGCGGCGAACTCCTCGAGCGAGGCCATGGCTTCTGGGAAGATCGCGTCGGCGCCAGCATCGACCAGAGCCTTGGCGCGGTCGACCGCGGCCTGCAGGCCGTCGACGCCACGGGCATCCGTTCTGGCCATGATGAGGAAGTTCGGGTCGCGCCGAGCCTCGACGGCGGCTTTGATGCGCTTGAGGGCGGTGTCGAGATCGACGACCTGTTTGCCGTCGAGGTGCCCGCAGCGTTTCGGATTGACCTGATCCTCGAGGTGCATTCCGGCCACCCCGGCATCTTCGAGTGTCTGTATCGTGCGGGCGACGTTCATGGGTTCGCCGAATCCGGTGTCGGCGTCGACGATCGACGGCAGATCCGTCATGCGGGCGATCTGCTGTGAACGGCCGGCGACCTCGGTGAGAGTGGTGAGGCCGATATCGGGGAGGCCGAGGTCGGCTGACAGGACGGCGCCGGAGATGTAGACCCCGTCCATGCCCTTCTGCTGGATGAGCTTCGCCGAGAGTGGGTTGAACGCGCCCGGAAAGAGCTGCAATTCGCCGCTCGCCAGACCCGCACGCAGCGCGATGCGCTTGTCGGCCGCTGTCGTCGGGGCGTACAGCATCAGAAGAGTCCCTTCGGGGTGGCGATGCCTTCGAACAGGCCGGGGCGTGCCGTGATGGTGAGGCCCGCGAGTTCGTCGGCGCGGAGTTCGGGAAGACGAGCGGCGAGTGATAGGAACCGCTCGATCTCGGTCGGCTCGAGTACTCCCTCGGCGAGAGTGCGGAACTTGGCGACGTACTGCTCGCGGGCGAAGGGTCTCGCACCGAGTGGGTGGGCATCGGCGACGGCGATCTGATCACTGATCAGGGTGCCGTCGGTGAGAAGGATCTCGACGCGGCCGCCGAATGCCTTCTCCTGCGGGTCGATCGAGTGGTATCGCCTCGTCCATTCGGAGTCCTCGACGGTGCGCACGGTCTTCCACAGCCGCACCGTGTCTTCGCGTCCTGCGCGCTCGGGCGCGTAGGAGTCGACGTGGTGCCACGATCCGTCTTGCAGGGCCACCGTGAAGATGTACGGGATCGAGTGGTCGAGCGTCTCGCGCGACGCTGAGGGATCGTATTTCTGTGGGTCGCCGGCGCCGGAACCGATCACGAAGTGCGTGTGGTGACTCGTGTGGATCGTGATGCTGCCGATGTTCTCGGGGTGTTCCACGAGAATCGGGTATTCGTTGTGCAGCTTGCGCGCCAGGTCGATCCACGCCTGGGCCTGATACTCGGCCGAGTGCTCCTTGGTGTAGGTATCGAGGATGCCGCGCTTCGACTCTCCGGCGTTCGGAAGCGGAACCTCGTAGGCGGCATCCGGGCCGTCGAGCAGCCAGGCGATGACGCCGTCTTCGCCCTCGTAGATCGGAGTGGGGCTGGTCTCTCCGCGCATCGCTCTGTCGACGGCCTCGACGGCCATCTTGCCTGCGAAAGCCGGAGCGTGGGCCTTCCACGACGAGATCTCGCCCTTGCGGGACTGCCGCGTGGCCGTGGTCGTGTGCAACGCCTGGCCGACGGCTTGGAAGATCGTCTCGACGTCGAGACCCAGCAGGGTTCCGATTCCGGCGGCGGCAGAGGGACCGAGGTGCGCGACGTGATCGATCTTGTGGGCGTGAAGGCTGATCGCACGGACGAGATCGACCTGGATCTCGTAGCCGGTGGCGATGCCGCGGATCAGCTCGGCGCCTGTGCGGCCCGCGTGCTGCGCGACTGCGAGGATCGGCGGGATGTTGTCGCCCGGGTGCGAATACTCCGCCGCGAGAAAGGTGTCGTGAAAGTCGAGCTCGCGAACAGCGACGCCGTTGGCCCAGGCCGCCCACTCGGGCGAGAACCGCGTATCCGATGCCAGGCCGAACACCGTGGACCCGGGGGAGTATGGATGCCGTTCCGCCTGCGATCGCGCCGAGACGACTGGCCGTCTGGTCAGCGACGCGGCGGCGACCGATGCGTTGTCGATGACCCGGTTGATGATCATCTCGGTGACATCGGCGTCGACAGCCACCGGATCTGCGGCAACCTCTGCGATCGCGTGAGCAAGCTGGTCGGCTCGCTCCAGAGAGTCTGAACTGGGGTGGACGCGAACGGAGTGGAGCTTCACGGGTGCGATGTCCTTTCGACGGATCGGCGCGGCAGACGGCGCCTAGACCAGGCTAGGCCACAGGATCGGCGCCCGCCCGCTGGGAGCGCCTATACACGCGGGCCTCCCACGGCTCGAGAACCGCATCTGGCCAGTCTGGATAGTTGCCGATGAGGCGCGTGCCAGCGTCGTCGGCGAGACCCTCGGGCAGCCGTAGCCGCTCGCTCGACCAGTTGCCGAGCACGAGCAGACGGTCGTCGCCGAGCGTGCGGTTGAACGCGTAGAGGGTGGGATGCGCAGGCTCGAGCAGGGCGAATTCCCCGAGTGCCACGACGGGCAAGTCGTGCCGCAACCCGATGAGGCTTCGGTAGAACTCGAAGATCGACCGGTCACGGGCGGCTCGATCGGTCTGCACGCTGATTATTTCGGCGTTGCGGCCGACCTGGATCCACGGGTCAGCCGTGCTGAATCCGGCGTACGGCCCCGGCGTCCACTGCACCGGGGTTCGTGCGTTGTCACGACTACGGAACGCTAGTTGCTCGAGAACGGTCGTGGGGTCCGCTCCCGCGTCGACGGCCTCCGCGAAGTAGTTCAGGCTCTCGATGTCTCTGTACTGTTCGATCGTCGTGAATTTCGCATTGGTCATGCCGATCTCGTCACCCTGATAGATGTAGGGCGTGCCGCGGTGCAGGTGCAGAATCGTCGCGAGCAGGGTGGCGGATTCGTAGCGGTAGCGTGCATCGTCACCGAATCGCGAGACCGAGCGCGGCTGATCGTGGTTGCCGAAGTAGAGGCTGTTCCATCCAGACGATGCGAGACCCGTCTGCCATCGGGCGAGTGACGTCTTGAGAGCCACCAGATCGAACGGAAAATTCTCGAATTTGCCGGTATCACTGTGGTCGAGCCCGACATGCTCGAACTGGAAGACCATGTCCAGCTCGTTCCGGTCGGCTCCCGTGAAGAGAACCGCATCCTCGACCGTGACGCCGGGCATCTCGCCGACGGTGATCAGCTCGGTGTCCCTGCCCGCGAAGACCTCGCGATGCATCTCCTGCAGATAGTCGTGAATCTGAGCGCCCATGCTCGGACGCGTGCTCTCGCCGACCAACTCCGCCTCGGTCTTGGCGATGAAGTTGATCACGTCCATCCTGAAGCCATCGACTCCACGATCGAGCCATCGGTTCATCATGGCGAAGACAGCCGCACGCACCTCGGGGTTCTGCCAGTTGAGATCGGGTTGTTTGGCGGCGAACAGATGCAGGTAGTACTGACCCGTGGCGTCGTCGAGACTCCAGGCCGGCCCGCTGAAGGCACTTGTCCACCCGTTGGGTTCGTGCGCATCCCGTGGGTCGCGCCAGATGTACCAATCGCGCTTCGGATTCTCTCGCGATGAGCGCGATTCGACGAACCACGGGTGTTCGTCGCTGGTGTGGTTGACCACCAGATCCATCACGAGTTTCATGCCGCGCTCGTGCACCTCGGCGAGTAACCGATCGAACTCGGCGAGGGTGCCGAAGAGCGGGTCGATGTCTTCGTAGTCGCTGATGTCATAGCCGTTGTCGGCCTGCGGCGAACGGTAGATCGGCGAGAGCCAGATCACATCGACGCCCAACTCGGCGAGGTAGTCGAGCTTCGAGCGGATGCCGCCCAGGTCGCCGATGCCGTCGCCGTTCGAGTCGGCGAAGCTGCGCGGGTAGACCTGGTAGACCACCGCCCGCGTCCACCATGCGGGATTTTCACGAGCGAGTTCAGTCGTCATCACTTGACCGATCCTCTCATCACACCGGAGACGACCCATTTCTGAGCGATGACGTAGACGATCAGCAGAGGCGCAAGTGCCATCAGATACGAGGCGAACGCAACGGTGTAGTTCGTGTTGAACTGCCCCTGAAAAATGAACTGAGCCAGGGGGAGTGTCTGCGCAGAGGGATCTGAGAGCACCACGAGGGGCAGGAGGAAGTCGTTCCACGCCCAAACGCAGGTCAGGATGCCGACGGTCGCGTTCATGGGTGTGAGCAACGGGAAGACGACCTTCCAGAAGACGCCCCAGGTGCTGGCGCCGTCCATGCGCGCCGCCTCCTCGAGCTCGATCGGGATCGAGTTGATGTAGGCGACGAAGATGAAGATGTTGAACGAGAGCCCGTAGACCGTGTAGAGCAGGATAAGACCGACAGGAGTGTCCAGGCCGAGTAGAGCCGTCTCTTTCACCACGGGAAGCATGATGATCGGGAAGGGCACGAAGATCGCCGCGAGGAAGTAGAAGTACAGCCCTTTAAAGAACTTCTTGTGCATGTTGCGAGCGATCGCATAGGCGACGAGGGAGTTGGTCAGCAGTGTCAACACGACCGCTCCGACCGTGATGAGTGCCGTGTTCAAGAGCGCGCGGGGAAAGTTGGTCAACTGATACGCGTCCGAGAAGTTCTCCCAGCGCACGCTGGTGGGCCACTCGAACCCTGTGCCCCCGAGCTGGTCGGGAGTCTTGAGGGCCGTGATGATCGTGAAGTAGAGCGGAATCAGCACGGTCAACGAGCAGACCGCGATCAACGCGGTTACCCACCAATTCGTTCCTCCGTTGACGCTGCTGCGCCGGCGACGCCTGCGGGGGCCGGGAGTGGGTACGGTGCGGAGGGCTTCGGTGCCCTGGAGTGCTGCGGACATCAGTAGCTCGCCTCCCTGCGCTGGAGGAAGCGCAGTTGAATGAATGACACGAGGATGATGACGAAGAGGTACACGACCGCGTTCGCCATCTGGTAGCCGTATTCGCCACCCTGGAAACCGCCACGGTAGATCACCATGGCGATGGATTCGGTGCTCGTTCCCGGGCCACCGTTCGTGAGGGCGACGATCTGGTCGAACACCTGTAGGAACGACTTGAACGACAGCACCATGTTGATGGTGAAGTACGCGCCGATGAGGGGGAACGTCAGCGACCAGAACCGGCGCCAGGCCGATGCTCCGTCAATGCCCGCTGCCTCGTAGATCTCGCCGGGAATCGTCTGCAGCCCCGCGAGGTAGAGAATCACGTTGAATGCGGCCGCCTGCCAGACAGTGGTGATGACGATCCCGACCCAGGCGAAGTTCGGGTCGGCCAGGATGTTGCCTGACAGCCCGGTCAGACCAAGGCTCTCGAAGATGGCCGGGAACGAATTCGCGAACAGGTAGTTGAAGACGTATCCGATGATGAGGATGGCGAGCACATACGGGATGAAGAAGACGCCTCGAAACGCCGTCTTGAACTTGATCCTCGCGTTCAGGCCCAGCGCGATTGCCAGGGCGATCACGTTGACGAGCACGGTGGAGACGATCGCAAAGCCGAATGTGAAGCCGTACGAGTTGAGCACTCTGTCGTCGAGGAAGAGGTTGACGTAGTTTGACAGCCCCACCAGATCCCACGTGCCGTAACCGGCGTAGTTCGTGAGGCTGAAGAACATTCCTGTGAGCACCGGAACGGTGTGCAGGCCGAAGAAGATCACGACGGCGGGGACGACCATCCAGAAGAAGGTTATGGGCGTTCGGCCGGTGCGGCGGGGCGTGGCCGCCCGGCGGGCTGCGGATGCGACGGGCGCGGTCATGATTTTCCCTTTCGCGCGGTCGCGGTGCGGGCCGCGACTTTGCTCCATTCGGAGTCCAGATCAGACAGGAATGCTTCGGCGTCGCCGGTCAGGACGAGGCTCTGAAGCATGTTCACCAGCGGGATCGAGGCGGGGATCTGGTGATCGATGAATCCGATGATGCGGCCGTCGGTGAAGTACGGCTCGAGGCCGGCAAGTGCCGGATCGGCGTTCGGCACGGCGTTCTTCAGGGGCGAGAAGGTGCTTTGCGCCTCGGAGTACGACTGCACGACCTCGGGAGACATGAGGTAGTCCACAAAACGTTGGGCTTCTGCTCTGTGCGGGGTGTCTCTGCCTATCGACAGGCCCACGTCCACTCCGGAGACGACAACGCGGGAATCCGGGTCATCCGTGACGGGGTACGGGAACGTGGCGATCTGCGCATCCGGATTCGTAGCTCGGATGGCGGGAATCGCGTATGAGCCCTGAAGATACATGGCGGACTCGCCGGCGCCGAAAGCCTGGTTGCCCGCGTTGTAGTCACGGCTCGCGAAGTCGTCCTGGCAGAAGCTGTAGAGCTTCACCTCCTTCTGGGCGGCGTCGTCGAAGTTCTTCGAGAACGACACGGTGTCGAGATCGGACCCCTCGGAACGCAGCTTCGCGAAGAATCCTTCCGGCATCAGTGCCCCTCCCAGGTTGACGAACGCGGGGCCGGCGGTCCAGGCGTCTTTCATCGTGCAGTAGAAGGGCGTGACGCCGTTCTGCTCGAACGTCTGGGCGGCCGCGAGCAGTTCGTCCCAGGTGGTGGGCACCTCGACGCCGTTCTCGGCGAAGATCTGAGGGTTGTACATGATGCCTGAAGCGTTGCTCGCGAAGGGAAGCGCGTTGATCTCTGCTCCCGATCCCTGATCGCAGCTGCCGAGGTTCTGAACGATCTTCTGCACGGCGGGGTTCACCGTCGGGGCCGTTGCTTCGTCGCTGAGATCTGCGAAGACACACGCCCGGGCGAGCTCGGCGAAGTTGCCGCTCACGTTCAGCGTAAGAACGTCAGGCACTTTGTTCTTCACCAGGAGTGTGCGAATCGCGGTGTCGGGATCGGGGACCGAGTTCTGCACCACCCGGATGTCGGGGTTCTCGGCCTCGAAGTCGTCGATGATCGACGCGAACTCCTTGACCGCCTCGGGCTTGAACTGGAAGAAGTCGAGGGTGACGACCTGATTGTCTGTGCTCGAGCAGGCCACCAGGGCCGAGCTCGCGATCACGAGCCCGATTCCCGCGGACAGCGCGCGCCTTAAGGCCCGTCCGTTCCGTCCTGTGGAACGGGCTGAGGGTGGTTGAAACACGAAAACGCCTCCTTGCGTCGTGCGAAACGCGATCTGGGGTCAGATCGCGGAGATGTCGATCAGCCGAAGCTGTTCGGGAAAAAGAACGGGAGCCTGGATGCCGACGGTCCGAAGCGACCGGCCGGTGAGGTGCACGGGGTGCTCGGTCCACGCCAGCGACGATTGGCCCGCACCGTCGAGAGGTGTCGTCGGTGAGGCCAGCGATACCCCGTACACCTGATCGTCGTCGAGCCCCGGAAACGTAATGGGACCTGGCGGATAGCTCGTACTGCTCGTCACCTGCGTGTAGGCGTACAGGGCCCGATCTCGATCGCGTGAGACGACGCCGCGCAGGTCTGCCGTTTCGTCGGGCAGGTCGGCGTAGACCGCGCGCCCGGTGTGGGCTAGCTCGCGAACGCGCTTGTGGGCGTCGACCCATGCCGCGAGCTCATTGAGTTCCGCGTCGTCAAGTCGAGAGATGTCCCACTCGATGCCGAAGTGACCGGGCAGTGCCGCGCCGGCACGAAGCGCCAGCTCGTGCCGTCGACCAGTCGAGTGCGACCGCGGGCCGCCGATGTGGGCGCCCATGAGCTCGTAGGGAACGACGACGTTGGTGTATTTCTGAATCGTCAACCGCTCGATCGGATCGATACAGTCGCTGGTCCAGATTCGGTCTGTGTGGTCGAGAATACCCAGGTCGACGCGCGCGCCTCCCGACGCGCAACTCTCGATTTCGAGCGCCGGATGCCGACTTTTCAGCTCGTCGAGGAGCCTGTACAGAGCGAGAACATTGCTGTGTACAGCGGCCTTTCCAGTGACGGTGCTTCCGGCCTCGAGGAGATCTCGATTGTGATCCCACTTGAGATATGCGATGTCGTACGCGCCGAGAAGTGCGTCGAGTCGCTCGAGTAGGTAATCGAAGACGGCGCCGTTCGAGAGATCGAGCACCTGCTGCTGGCGGCCTTCGAGCGGCAGATGATCACCTGTCTGCAGAATCCAGTCGGGATGCGCCCGAGCGAGTTCGGAGTCGGCGTTGACCATCTCGGGCTCGACCCACAGACCGAACTGCATGCCAAGAGCGGCGACATGCTCGACGATCGGTGTGAGACCACGGGGCCAGATATCGTCGTCGACGAACCAGTCACCAAGCCCGGCCGTGTCGTCGCGTCGGCCGCGGAACCAGCCGTCGTCGAGGACGAAGCGTTCCACTCCGACCCGAGCACCGGCGTCGGCGAGCCTCGTCAGCCGATCGAGGTCGTGGTCGAAGTAGACAGCTTCCCAGGTGTTGAGCGTGACTGGCCGCGAGGTTGAGGGGTGGCTCGGCCGCGCACGCACCGAGTCGTGGAACCGGGCCGAGACGGCCGTGAGGCCGTCGCCCCACGAGCCCAACGCATCCGGGGTCGTGTAGCTCTCGCCGGGGCCGAGGATGAGTTCGCCTGGCGCGAGCAATTCGCCCGCCTGCAGGAGCGCGTGCGAGGCGACCGTTCGTTCTGCGGCGACGCGCTGGTTGCCGCTCCAGGCGAGGTGCACTGCGTGCACGAGGCCTCGTTCGAAGCCGAACCCGGGAGTGCCGGCAGCGAGGAACAACGTCGAATCTGCCCCGGGACGGCCACGACGACTGTCTCGAACGTGTCGACCGGTGGTGAATCCGTGTCGCTGCGGTGAGCGCTCCCTCAGGTGGCGTCCCGTCGTGTCGAGCAGCTCTCGAGCGGACTGGGGCACAGGGAAGGTCGCGAGCAGATGCTGCACCTCGTAGTCCGTGTCTCCGAGATTGGTGAGCGTGTGCTGCTGGTGCAGGAGGCCAGCACCGTCAAGGGTGAGGGTCGACTGGATGTCGAGTTGCGCGTGCTCGTCGACCGAGCGGAGCCTCACGGAGGTCGTCGGTCCACCGTCTGGAGCGTCGGAATGTGTCTCTGTGAGGACGAAGGCGGGGGAGAAGTCCCGTCCGTGGCGTGAGCCGACGAGGCCGGGCTCGTTGTGCCAGCCGGCCGATTCGAGGGGAACGAGCGTGAGCCGAGACGGCGTGTCCAGGCCGCCAGAAACGCGCTGGGGGCGGCCGGCGATGGCAAGGTCCTCGAGTTGAGCTTCGGTGAGCTCGCCGAGATCTTCTCCCCAGTAAACGATCGCGGGGAACCCCAGAGCAGTGAGATCGATGACAACGCTCGTTCCGGCTGACCTGAGATGAAAATACTCGTTGCGACTCTGCATGGATAATTTCTACCGCGAAACTAATTGCGCTGTCAACCGCCGATTCGAGAAAGGAAAAGGTGTGTTTTGCTCGCTAAACGACAGTCGTTAGTTGATAATCGAAACAAATGTCTGACACTTTCCGTGACACCGTCGTCCGTGATCCCGCGCGTGAACTCGCCCGCGAGGTCCTGATTCACGGCCCGATTGCCCGCGGAGAACTGGGCCGCAGGCTGGGGCTCTCGCCAGCGAGTCTGACCCGTCTCAGTCGTCCATTTCTCGACCACGGCATTCTTGTCGAGGCCCAAGAGAGGCAGGATGGTGTCGTCGGCAGGCCTGTCAAGCCGCTCGATGTTCGTGTCGATGCGCAGCGGATGCTCGGCGTGAAGATCACCGGGGAGCGCGTGTTCGGTGTCGTGACCGATCTCCGTGCCACGGTCGGGGTGTCAGCGACAGCGCCGCTGGCCGCACACGGCGTCGATAACGTACTCGACAGCATCCAGCAGGTGATGGATGCGCTGGAAGCCCACGACGTGACGGCAATTGGCGCGAGTATCGGTGGCAAGGTCACCGGCTCATCCCTCGTCGTTCGGGCTCCGTTTCTCGACTGGCACGACGTCGATCTTGGCGCGGCCATCGAAGAACGCTTCGGCAAGCCCGCGACCGTAGAGAACGACGTCGTAGCCCTCACCGCCGCCGAGCAATGGTTCGGTCATGCAAGAGGCATCGACAACTTCTCCGTCGTCACCATCGGAGCGGGCGTCGGCTACGGACTCGTCGTGCATGGTCGCCAGGTGATCTCGTCAGACACCGGCCTCGGCCTCGGGGGGCATTTTCCCCTCGACCCCACAGGGCCACTCTGCGCCGATGGCCATCGCGGATGCTCCTCAGCGATGTTGTCGATCCCGAGCATGTGCGCCAGCGCCGGCATCGGTCTCGGGCGTGTCGTCGACTACGACGAGCTTCTCGCGCTCGCGGCCGACGGAAACGCGGTGGCTCGACAGGTTGTGGACACGTCAGGCCGCGCTCTGGGCCGACTCATTGCGGCCAGCGCCAACCTGGCCATGGTCGACACCGTTGTGGTGTCGGGCGAGGGGATCGGGTTGCTCGCCGTCGCGGAGGCTTCGGTGCGTGGAGCGATGCAGGCCGATCGCGATCCTGACGCACTTCCCGTGGATATCAGGCAGACCGGTTCCGACTTCACCGCGTGGGCCCGGGGGGCCGCTGCAGTCGCAATTCAATCGGGTTTCGGTCTCATTCCGAGCGCTGCATAGCTTCGCTAGGGTGAGGGAATGATCCGATCGTCTCAGCAGGGAGCGGCGTCGGGCGATGCCCTCGGCGTCGCCGTCGCGCAGTTCGCTCCGGGCGACGACAAGGCAGAGAATCTCTCCGCGATTACCCGGCTGGCCGAGCGAGCCGCGTCGCGCGGCGCATCCCTCGTCGTCTTCCCCGAATACTCGTCGTACTTCTCGGAACCGTTCGGTGCGGGTTTTCTCGAAAAGGCCGAGCCGATCGATGGAGACTTCGTCACGCACCTGTCGGCCCTCTCTCAGCGACTGCAGATCCACATCGTCGCGGGCATGATCGAGACGACGGATCGAGGCGATCGTTTCTCGAACACGGTCGTCGCCGTCTCGCCCCAGGGCGCGGCGGTCGCCTCGTATCGCAAGCTGCACCTCTACGACGCATTCGGTTCGCGTGAGAGTGACTTCGTCGAGCCCGGCAGCATTGCCGCTCCCGAGACCTTCGAGGTCGGCGACTTCACCGTGGGACTGCAGACTTGCTACGACATCCGCTTTCCCGAGATGACGCGACGGCTGGTCGATGCGGGCGCCGACCTCGTACTCGTGCCTGCGGAGTGGGTGAGGGGCGTGCTGAAAGAACACCATTGGCGCACCCTCGTCACCGCACGGGCTCTCGAGAACACCATCTACGTCGCCGCCGCCGACCACACCCCGCCTATCGGTGTCGGAGCCAGTCGCGTCGTCGATCCGATGGGCGTGACGGTCGCATCCCTCGCAGAGAATGAGGACGTGGGCGTCGCGTGGATCACCCGAGCCCGGGTGGACCATGTCCGACGCGTGAATCCGGCGCTCGCCCTGCGACGCTTCGGCATCAGCGAACTGTAGGAGCGTCGACGTGGCTGCCGACCGGGAGAGCATCCAATTCGGCTCGCGCAAGGAATTCCGAGACTGGATGCTGGTCAATCAGGATCTCGAGGCCGGGATCTGGCTGATCGTCGCCAAGAAGGCCGCGCCGTTCGAGACGGTCACCTACGCCGAGGCGCTCGACGTGGCCCTCGAATTCGGCTGGATCGACGGGCAGTCACGAGGCCGTGACGAGCACACGTCGTACCGTGGCTTCACGCCGCGACGCTCAGCGAGCCCGTGGTCGATGCGCAACCGCTTGGCTGCAGAGGCCATGATCGCCGAAGGTAGGATGTCGGCGCGCGGGCTTGCCGAGATCGAGCGTGCGCAGGCAGATGGCCGGTGGCAGAGGGCGTATGCGACCTCGACCGAGGCGCAGCCGCATCCGGATTTTCTGGCCGCGCTCGAGCGCGACGCCGCGGCGAAAGAGTTCTACGCGACCCTCAACGCTCAGAACCGGTTTGCGGTGTACTACCGCATCCATTCACTGAAAACCGATGAAGGACGAGCGCGTGCCATCGGCCGGATGGTGGACAAGCTCGCGCGCGGCGAGAAGCCGGCGGGCTGACGTCAGCGGCTCTCGCGCCCCGCTCGAGCGAGCTGGGCGGCGGCCCGCTCGAGAACGTCGACCTTCTTGCAGTATGCGAACCGCACGAGCGACGCGTAGTCACCCGCGAGCTGGTCGCCGCAGAAAGCACTGATCGGAATCCCGACGACACCGGCTAGAGCAGGCAGCTCGCGGCACAGCGCTGCGGCGTCGCTGTATCCGAGGGGGGCGGCGTCCGCGACGACGAAGTATCCGGCCTGCGGCGTGAAGACGTCGAAGCCCGCTTTGGTGAGTCCCGCCGAAAGGATGTCGCGCTTCGACTGCAGGCTTCGGGCGATGTGTTCGAAGAATTCGTCGGGCAGACCGAGACCGACCGCGATCGCTGGTTGGAACGGAGCGCCGTTCACGAAGGTCAGGAATTGCTTCACGGCCAGGACGGCTGTGACGATCTCGTGCGGTGCCGTCAACCAGCCGATCTTCCAGCCGGTCGTGTTGAACGTCTTGCCGCCCGACGAGATCGTGACCGTGCGCTCGCGTGCTCCGGGCAGGGTCGCAATGGGCATGTGCGGAACACCGAAGGTCAGGTGCTCGTACACCTCATCGGTCACGATGATCGCGTCGTGTTTGTGGGCGAGATCGACGATCAACTCGAGCGTCTCACGGGGGAGCACGGTGCCCGTGGGGTTGTGCGGATTGTTGATCAGGATGACGCGGGTGCGGTCGGTCACGGCCGCGCGCAGATCGTCGTGGTCGGGCAGGAACGCCGGCAGTCGCAGGGGAACGGTGCGATGGATGCCGCGGGCCAGGGCGATCACGGCGCCGTACGCATCGTAGAAGGGCTCGAGTGTGACCACCTCGTCGCCGTCGTCGACCAGGGCGAGGAGTGTCGCTGCGAGAGCCTCGGTAGCCCCCGCGGTCACGAGCACCTCGCGGTCGGCGTCGACGTCGATTCCGTAGAAGCGCTTCTGGTGCGAGGCGATCGCTTCGCGCAGAACGGGCATACCGAGGCCGGGCGGGTACTGGTTCAGTCCATCGCTGATGGCTTGACGTGCCGCGTCGAGGATCTCAGCGGGGCCGTCTTCGTCAGGAAATCCCTGCCCGAGGTTGATAGCGCCGGTCGCGGTGGCCAGGGCACTCATCTCGGCGAAGATCGTGGAGCGAATGGAGCCGTCGGGCGAGAGAAGCCCTGCGCCGCGCGCTGTGCGCCGCCAGGAACCGGAGATAGTCACGAAGACCAAATCTACCGCCAGCTTTCATGTGGATAACTTTCCCCGTCATCCGCCGTCATCCTTTACGGTGTACCCATGTTCGGTCAGAAACGCGCTGGGTCTGTAGCTGTGACAGCTCTGATAGTGCTTTCAGTTGGGTTACTCGTGGCAAGTTGTAGCCAGCCTCTTCCTGGGGTTCCTAATGTGAGTAGCGCTTCGCCCACGAAAGCCTCCGTCCCGTCCGATCAAGAGATGTACGCGTCGCTGATGGCGAGCTATCAGGCTTACCTCGACGTTGCTGATCAGATTCTCGCGGATGGTGGTCAATCCGCTAACAGGATTGAGTCCGTATCGACCTCGGCCTATGCAACTGACTTCAAGACGGACGCGGCGGAGTACGCAAGTGCTGGACTGCGATCCGTAGGGTCAACAGAGGTGAAAACTGCGAGTCTTCAAAGTTGGTCTCAGGATGGGAGCGGCTTCAAAGTAACTGCGTACGTTTGCGATGACGTCACCGGCGTGGACGTCCTCAATAGCGAAGGGGTTTCCGTGGTCTCACCTGATCGAGATCCGACGACACCCTACGAAGTCTCTTTCGAAGGCGCCACGGTTAGCCCTCTACTTGTGACTTCTAGAGAACTCTGGATGGGGGCAGATTTTTGCGACGAATAGCATTTGGACCGTTTTCCGTTGCGATTCTCTTGCTGCTTCCGATTCAAGCCGCGAGTGCAAGCGATTGCTCCATCCTTCAGGCTCAAACAACGGGCTGCGGTGAGGTCTCCGGCGGCGGCGTCGATGTCGGGGTCGGGAGCAATAGCCCTGGCCGCGATGGATCGGCGTCCGGCGGAAGCGACGAGTCCAGCGGCGGGGGAGCCGACGAGTCCGGTTCCGACGGCGGCGCTGTTGAGGTGCCGTGCGTCGCGACGAATATCGAGCTGTGCAACGAGCAGCGTCTCGAGGTGCCAGGTGGGGGAACGGCTCCGGGACCTGCCGTGACGACGGGCGAAGTCGCCCATCTGGTGCCGAGTGTCAGCGTGCAGGGTATGGAGCCGAGGGGCTTTATGGTGGTGGGGCTTCCGACAAACTTCTACGCCGACGCTCAGCCGTCGATAGTGTCGACCACACTGCTCGGAACTCCGGCAGAGGTGCGTTTCACTCCGGCCTCTTTTAGGTGGGACAACGGAGACGGGTCAACGACGACAAGCGCGACGGGCGGTGCGACATGGGCTGCTCTGGGCCTCGCCGAGTTCTCTGAGACCGAGACGAGTCACGTCTTCGACCGGGCCGGCGAGTACACGATCTCTCTCACGATCATCTACTCGGCCGAGTACCGAATCGGCGGCGGTGCGTGGCAGCAATTGGCCGGCACGGTGCCTTCCACATCGCCGCCTCTGACGGCCTCGGCCAAGGCTGCGAAGACGGTGCTGGTCGCCGACGACTGCGGGCGTCGTCGCGTATCTCCCGGGTGCTGACGGCCCTGGAATAGTGCCGCAGGAAATCTGGTTTTCTAACTCCAAGCTCCATCCGAGTGTTACGGCAGTTCGTTTTCAGCCCACGTCGAGACAACGTTCAGCTTTGGTGGTGATGCTTACAGGGCTTGGAAGGAGCACCCATTGTCTGAGAACACCGACAACCCGATCAACCCGGCGGCAGCCGAGGGCGTTGACCGCGACGACACCACGAACACCGGTTCGAGCCCCGCCGCCACTGAGCACGCCCCCGCCTTCCCCCACTACGCACCCAGCGCATCAAGCGCAACTACGAATTCGACGCCCGCGTCCGAGACCTCGCCAGCCCCTCACGCCCCCCAGGTTCCCGACAACCAGCAGGCTCCAGGGGCGATGGCCCCGGCGACCGCGTCTGCGCAGCCGACGGCTCCGCAGCCTGCGCCGTACACGCTCGGACACCCTCACACCCCCGTCGCAGCGCAGCCGAACCAGCCCGTTGCTCCGACGAATCCGACTCAGGCGGCAACGGCTCAGTATCCCGCGCCGCACAATCACGCCCAGCCTCATCAGGCACACGCCAACCAGACGCAGCCGACAGTGCCCTACGGCGCAGCTCCCGGCAACTACGGCAACGGCGCATTCGGCCACCCGCCGCAGCAGCCTCCGGTCGCGGGCGCGGCAACCTCCGGCGCTAACGCCCCGAAGCGGCGCGGTGCAACGCTGGTCGTTGCCGCTCTGGCGATCGCCGCCCTCGTCGGCGGAGCATCCGGCGCGGGAATCACCGCGTGGACTCTGAGCCAGAATCAGCAGACCTCGACCTCGAGCGCGTCTGGCCCGCAGACCATCACCGTGAACAACGCAGACGACGCATCGCTCGCAACCGCGGTCGCGGCGAAGGCCTCTCCCTCGGTCGTGACCATCTCGGTCAACGACGGCCAGTCGGGTGGTACCGGTTCGGGCGTCATCCTCTCGGACGACGGCTACATCCTCACCAACACCCACGTCGTCACCCTCGATGGAGCAACCGGAAAGCCGACCATCCAGGTCACCACGAACGACGGACGACTCTTCGCTGGAACGCTCGTCGGGACAGACCCGGTCGCAGATCTCGCCGTGATCAAGCTCGACAAGGCGAAAGACCTCACTCCCATCACCTGGGGCGACTCGACCAAGCTCAACGTCGGCGACTCCGTCGTGGCCATCGGTGCACCGCTCGGACTGTCGGGAACCGTGACAACGGGAATCGTCAGCGCGCTGAATCGCGCAATCACGGTCGCTTCGTCCGCCGCGCCCAAGGGCGACGACACGGAGTCGACTCCGCCCGACGACAACGGCGGGCCTGGCGACGGTACGAAGCAGAATCCCTACGACTTCTGGAACTTCGACATTCCGGGCCAGGGAGGCTCTGAAGCGCCCAAGCAGGCGCAGGCCACCTCGAGCATCTCGCTTGCGGTCATCCAGACGGATGCGGCGATCAACCCCGGCAACTCGGGCGGCGCTCTGCTGAACGACAAGGGCGAACTCATCGGCATCAACGTCGCCATCGCCAGCGCCGGCTCCTCGAGTGGATCCGGCCAGTCCGGTTCGATCGGCGTCGGCTTCTCGATCCCCGCCGCGCTGGCCCAGCGAATCTCGCAAGAGATCATCAAGGACGGCGCCGGCAGCCACGGTCTCCTCGGCGCCTCCGTGGGGGACGCCAGCTCAGACCAGGCCCTCGCGAGCGTCACGGCCGGAGCTCTTGTCAAAGAGGTCTCGTCAGGCGGAGCGGCGGAGAAGGCCGGCATCAAGTCGGGCGACGTCATCACGGCGTTCAACGGCATCCCTGTCGCCGGCGCGACCGACCTCACCGCGCAGGTTCGCAGCCTCGCTGCCGGCTCCGACGCCAAGCTCACGGTCTACCGTGACGGCAAGAACCAGGACGTCGACGTGAAGCTCGGAGAACTCACCCAGTAATCGACCTCGGTAGCAGCAATCCCCGGACGGCCTCGGCCGTCCGGGGATTGCTGCGTGCTGGAAGCATCGGCGCGGTAACGGCGCATGAGCCCTGCGATAGGCTCGTTCGGCCAGCGTCGGCGCGACGACATCGAATCCCGCGTGCGACACGGCACCAGAACACAACGAGTGGATGCCATGACCCCGAACACCCCAGCGAGTTCCCTGCCCGGCGTTTCCTACGTCATGCCGGTGCTCAACGAGGTCACCCATGTCGAGGCGGCGATCGACAGCCTGCTCTCACAGGATTACCGTGGCCCGTTCGACGTGATCGTCGCACTTGGACCGAGCATCGACGGGACTACCGAGTTGGTCGAGCGGCTCTCGCGTGTCGACCCGCGCATTCAGGTGATCGAGAACCCCACGGGTTCGACCCCGAGTGGATTGAACGTGGCGATCAATGCGTCACGCAATCCGATCGTGGTGCGTGTCGACGCGCACTCGGTCCTTCCGTCGGACTACACGCGCATCGCCGTAGAGACGATGGCGCGCACGAACGCGGCCAACGTCGGCGGCATCATGCAGGCCGAGGGCACCACGCCGTTCGAGGATGCCGTGGCCGCGGCATACGGGTCGGCGATCGGTCTCGGAGGCGGCCAGCACCACCTCGGAGGCGACGAAGGGCCGGCCGAGACCGTCTATCTCGGAGTGTTCCGTCGCGAGTGGATTCAGCGTGTGGGCCTCTTCAACGAGGAGATCCGGCGCGGCCAGGACTGGGAGCTGAACCGTCGACTGCGTGAGGCCGGGGGAGTCGTCTGGTTCACGCCCAAGCTCACCGTCACCTACCGCCCGAGGCCGTCTCTCGAGAAACTCGCCCGACAGTTCTTCTCCACGGGTCTGTGGCGGGGCGATCTCGCTCGCCGCTTCTTCAGCTCCAATGCACTGAAATACTTCGCGCCGCCCGTCGCAGTGCTGGCCGTGACGCTCGGCCTGCTTCTGGGCTGCTTCGGCTACTTCGGGCTGGTCGGTAATGCGCAGGGCCCTGCGCTCGTGATCTCGTGGATCTTCACCGCGCTCTTCATCTTTCCGATCCTCTACGTGCTGCTCGTCGCTGTCGCGTCGATCGGCATCGCAGCGCGTCGGGGCGTTCGCACGGGTGCGTGGTTTCTCGTAGTCTTGCCCTGCATCCACTTCAGCTGGGGCACGGGCTTCATTCTGGGGTTCCTGAAGCTCACGAGCAACATCACCGCTCACACCGGAAGGTAACAGTGTCACCGACGTCTACGCGAGGGCGGCCGTCCTCGATCGCCGAGCTGCGCTCTGTCGCCCAGCCTCCCGAGGTGAGGGGGCGGCGCAATGCGGAACACTGGACCGCGTCGCTGTACCTGCGCAACATCTCGCCCTATCTGACCTGGCTGTTGCTGAAGACGTCGATCTCGGCCAACGGGGTCACCGGGCTCATGATCCTCGTCGGATGGTCGACGGCCGCTGCGCTCCTCATTCCGGGGATCGGAGGAGCCTCCCTCGCTCTCGTGCTCGGTCAACTGCAGATGCTCGTCGACTGCTGCGACGGCGAGGTCGCCAGGTGGCGAGGAACGTCGTCTCCAGCCGGAGTCTTCCTCGACAAGGTCGGCCACTACACGACCGAGTCGCTGATCCCCATCGCACTGGGTATCCGCGCGGCCGGTTTTCCTTTCGATGCACCGGCCGACTATCTCTGGACCACCCTCGGATTCGCCCTCGCACTCGTGATCGTGCTCAACAAGGCCCTCAACGACATGGTGCACGTGGCGCGGGCCAATGCCGGGCTCAGCAAGCTCGCCGACAAGCAGGGAGAATCCGAGCCGTCGCAGCGGCTTGTGGCTCGACTGCGTCGCTTGGCCCGGTTCGTGCCCTTCCACCGGCTCTACCACTCGGTGGAACTCACGATGCTGGCATTCGCTTTCGCGGCCCTCGGCCTCTTCATCGGCGGTCCTCTCGCCGATCGGATTCTGCTCGGTGCGCTACTGCCTCTTTCGGTTCTCGCTCTGATCGGGCATTTCATAGCGATCATGGCCTCGAAGAGGGTGCGCTCATAGTCGACGAGCTTCCGCCGACTGTCGGTGTCGTCGTGCTGACACAGGGCACGCGGCCCGATGACCTGCGCCGTGGGCTCGAGTCGATTCTTGCCCAGACGGGGGTGACCCTCGATGTCGTGTGTGTTGGAAATGGCTGGGTGCCGGTCGGGTTGCCTGAGGGCGTCGCACCGCTCGCGTTGGCCGAGAACCTCGGGATTCCCGCGGGTCGCAACGCGGGGGTCGACAGGGTCTCCGGGGAGTTCATCTTCTTCCTCGACGACGACGCCAGCATCCCGTCGTCGACCTTTCTCCTTGACGCGATCACCATTATTCGACGAGACCCGAGCATCGGACTCCTGCAGCCGCGGGTCGTCGATCCTCGGGGAGTGACGAATCCCCGCCGCTGGACGCCACGCATCCGAAAGGGCGACCCTCGCACGTCGTCGCCGGTGTTCTCGGTATGGGAGGGGGCCGTGCTCCTGCCGCGATCCGTGTTCGACGCGACGGGTGGGTGGGCTGCGCCGTTCTTCTACGCGCACGAGGGTATCGAGCTCGCCTGGCGCGTCTGGGATCAGGGGCTCGTCACCTGGTACGCCGGAGATCTCGTCGCACACCATCCCGCTATCGAACCGACGCGGCACTCGTACTACTTCAGGCTCAATGCGCGTAATCGCGTGTGGCTGGCGAAACGCAACCTGCCCGCGATTATCGCGCCGGTCTATGTGGGAGCGTGGACCGGCATCCAGATTCTTCGCTGGGCGCGCCGCCCCGCGGCCCTGCGCGCCTGGTTCGGCGGCTGGCTGGCGGGCTGGCGCGAAGACGCCGGCGAGAGACGGCCGATCCGCTGGCGCACCGTGCTTCGGATGACGAGGGCCGGCAGGCCGCCCATCGTCTAGCTGCGTGACCGGATGCGTGTGGTTCGATCATCACGATTGGCTACCGGTAAAGCCCCCTGGTCGGGGGGCCAACGGCGGCTGAGTACCCTGGATTGGTGGGAATTCTTCGTGACGCCAAACTCGGGATCAAAGTCGGAGTCGATCTGCTGAAGTCGAGGCGCACACGGGGCCAGCTCGCCCAGAAGCTGTCGCGCCGCCCTCCGTTCGCCCCGGGCTCTTTCGAGATCGGTGTCTACTTCGCCGATAGCGACGTCAACCTCTACCAGCTTCGCCAGTGGTACGAGCCGCTGGTCGAGCTGTCGAAGACCTGGCCCGTCGTCATCCTCAGCCGTAGCCCCTCCGCTATGAGCGCGCTGCTCGACGAGTCTCCGCTTCCGGTCGTCTACGTGCGCAAGGTCGTCGACCTCGAACAAGTGATCGATGAACAGGCCCTCAAGGTCGTGTTCTACGTCAATCAGAACACTCGGAACTTCCAGATGATGCGCTACGGGCGCCGCTGGCACGTTTTCATCAATCACGGTGAGAGCGACAAGATGTACATGACGACCAACCAGTTCAAGGCGTACGACTACAGCCTTGTCGCGGGCGAGGCAGCAGTCGCGAGACTGAATCGGGTTCTGTGGGACTACGACTTCGACAAGCGTGCGATCCGCATCGGGAGACCGCAGGCCGACCACTACTCGGGGCCGGTTCCCTACACCCCTGACGACCGCCGTGTCGTTCTCTATGCTCCGACGTGGGAGGGCGACAGGCCCTCCGCGGCCTACGGATCGATCGTGACTCACGGCGTCGGTCTGGTCACCCAACTCCTGGCGACCGGCGCGCACCGCGTCATCTACCGACCGCATCCTCGGAGCGGCGTCGTCGACTCGAGCTACGCTTCAGCCAATCAGCAGATCATCAAACTGATCGCTCAGGCGAACGCCGCAGATCCTCGGGCTCAGCACATCTACGACGACGGGCCCCAGCTCGGCTGGCAACTCGCGGCCGCCGACATGGCGATCGTCGACATCTCTGCCATGGTCTACGACCGGTTGGCGAGCGGAAAACCGCTGTTCGTCACCCGTCCGGTCAACGCGCTCGCCGAGATCGACTCGAGTGGATATCTTTTCGAGGCGGAATGGCTCGACGCCGACGAGGCTGCCGACATCGTGTCCAGAATCGACGCCCTCGAACACGATCCCGAGGCCGAAGCCCGTCTCGCGTACTGGGTCGAGAGATATTTCGGCGATACGTCACCGGGAGCGACGACGCGTCGATTCCATGAGGCAGTGGGAGGCCTGATGGACGCGTGGGAGACCTACGCCGCGCTCCACATGGACGACGGCCCGGTCGACGAGCATGAACCGGTCATCGAAGAATCGAATTGACGACCGTCGGCGTCGTGGATGCGTGCCTCGCGTCAGCGATCGACGCGGGCGAGACGCATGCGCACGAGAACCACCGCTACACCGATGACCACCAGCACGACGGCGGCCGCGACGAGCATGGGAACGAAGGCGACGCCCGTGTCTGCAAGCGTCGTACTCACCGGAGTGATCTCAGTGAATCGTGCGAACAATGCTCTCACCCCGCTTTCGTATGTGTAACAAGTGTGTAACGTCGTCAAGCCTAGCAGTTGACTCTCAGCAATTCACCACGTTTGTGTGCGAGTCGCGCATTCGACGCAGAATAGAGATCATGATCACCATCACGGATACCGGTCACCGCTATGAACTCAGCGTCGACGGCGAAGTAGTCGGACGTTGTTTTTACCGAGACGCCGGCCCTCGTCGAGTCTTCATCCATACCGAAGTAGACGCGGGGCACGCAGGTCAGGGACTGGCCACACGGCTCATCGAGTACGCGCTCAGCGACTGCCGGGCTCGAGGGATGCGCATCGTCGCGCGTTGCCCGATGGTGTCGGCCTATCTCGACAAGCACCATGACTTCGACGACCTCGTCGATACTCCCGCGGGCGTGGACGCGCCTGAGGCTGCCGACTGAGGACCGTCCTAGCGACAATAGGATGTCGTCGGCTCAGATCCGCACCTCGGGCCACTCCGAACCCGGTGCATCCGGCGCCACGACCTCTGCCTCGGACTTCTTTCGCGACCGAGTGAGCATGCGGGGTCGGCGTCGATCCTGGCCCGTCAGCTCTTTCTGTCGAGGCACCTTCTTGTCGCGGGGCACGACCACCTTGGGTTCGAGGCTCGCGGGGAACAGGGGTGGGGGAGGGCCGAAGGCGTAGCGGGCGCTGTGCACGACCTTTCGCCCCAGGATGTGATTGCCTGTTCCGCCGATCACGGCGCCGACGCCGAAGGGTACGAGGCGCCCCACCGCTCCTGCTCCCGCGCGCGCGGCCAAGTGTTTGAGGAAGGTTGTCTTCAGGCGGTCGGCGATCGGTCCGATAGCGAACTGGGGGAGGCTCCGAGTCACCAACGTTCCCCAGTACTGACTTCTCGGCGCTCCGGTACCCGTCACTTGACCGGCCAGTTGCCTCACGAGGTCGGCGCCCGCCGTTCCCATCATCATCGACATCACGAGGGTGCGCGCCCGGTCGGGGTCGTCCACGGCGATACCGTGGACCTCGGTGATGGACTGAGCGAACAGGGCGCTTGCCTCAAGGAATCCCGCCGTCTCGACGCTGGTGAGGGCAAGCGAGATTCCGACGCCGATGCCGGGGATGACCGCGCTCGCGCCGACAGCGGCCCCGCCTGTCGTGACGGCGGCGAGGTAACGCGTCTCGAGGATCTTGATGATCTGCTCGGTCGTCGCGTTCGGGTGCATCTTGCGAATGGATCGGATATGGGCGATGACCACGGGACGGTGCACGCTCAAGAGGCCGTCGATGCCCTTGGTGAACTGGGGGTGCAGATCGGGGTCGTAGACCGTCGGCCTGGGCTGTGCCTCGCCGAGCTGCTTCTGCTTCTTCGCCACTGAGAGTCCTTCGTTCGGTCGGTGGGGTGATCATCCTACGTTTTCAAGCCGAGAGGCGTAGCGTCGACACATGAAAACTCGACCGACGCATGCCCAGATTCCCGCCGACGGCCAGGAGTCGGTGTGGGACTACGCACGCCCTCCTCGCGTCGAGATGTCGACCGAACGCATCCAGATCACCCTCGGCGGTGTCGTCATCGCCGACACTGTGGATGCGTGCCGCGTTCTCGAGACGAGCCACCCGCCGGTCTACTACCTGCCGCGTTCCGCGTTCGCCGACGGAGTGATCACTCCATCGGTCGGGAGCTCGTTCTGCGAGTTCAAGGGGTCGGCCAAGTACGTCACTCTCCGAGGTGGCAGCGTCGTTGCGCAGGGCGCGGGATGGTTCTACCCCACCCCGACGAGTGGATTCGAGGAGCTTCGAGACAGGATCGCCGTCTATCCGTCGGCGATGGATATCTGCACGGTCGACGGCGAGGCGGTGACGCCGCAGGAGGGCGACTTCTACGGGGGATGGATCACCTCGCGCGTCGTCGGCCCGTTCAAGGGCGCGCCGGGAACCCTGGGGTGGTGAGCTGCGCCCTATTCGGCTGTGACGAAGTCGATGAGCTGCTCGACCCGGCCCAGTAGCTGTGGCTCGAGATCGGTGTAGGTAGAGACCCGCGACAGGATGCGCTGCCAGGCTCGGGCGATATCGGCCTGCTCCGCGTGTGGCCATCCGAAGGCCTCGCAGATGCCGTGCTTCCACTCGATAGATCGAGGGATCACGGGCCACTCGGTGAGGCCGAGTCTGGCGGGTTTCACCGACTGCCAGACGTCGACGTAGGGGTGGCCCACGACGATCACGTTGGCGCCATGGGGGCCGCGGGCGACCTTCTCGGCGATTCGGCTCTCTTTCGAGTTCGGAACGAGGTGATCGACGAGAACCCCGACCCGCCGTCCAGGCCCGGGCCGGAACTCGGCGAGAACCTCCTCGAGATGGTCGACGCCCTCGAGATACTCGACCACGACGCCCTCGGCGCGCAGGTCGGAACCCCAGACCTTCTCGACGAGTTCGGCATCGTGTCGGCCCTCGACGAAGATGCGGCTGGCACGAGCGACTCTGGCCCGTTCTTGCGGGCCGGCGATCGATCCCGATGCCGTGCGGCCAAGACCGGTCTGCTTCGTGCGGGGGGCACGAACGGCCACCGGGGTGCCTTCGAGCAGGAAGCCCGGTCCCAGAGGGAACATGCGGCGGCGGCCCTTGCGGTCCTCCAACTCGACCATCCGGCCTTCAACCCGCACGACGGAGCCGCAGAAGTCACTGGCGACGTCTTCGAGAACGAGATCGGTCACGGCCTCGACGACCGGGAGGTCGACCTTGGCCGGGCGTCTCGAGAAGTCGGCCAATACATCGGAGCCGTAGCGGTCGTCGGTGTTCATCTGCTCGACGCTAGCAACTCACCACGGGCGCGACCGAGAGGCTCGCTGGGCGGCAGCGTCGAGTTCAAGACTGCCGTTTGGCCTGCACACGGTTCGTCTGAGGACAACCCCCGACAGCCCCGCTCGATCAACTCGTAGCGTGAAGAGAACGCACACGAGAAAGGCATGTCTATGACCCGGTTCGGATACACCCTCATGACAGAACAGAGCGGTCCCAAGCAGCTCGTCGGCTACGCCGTCGACGCCGAGCGCGCAGGATTCGACTTCGAGGTCTCGAGCGATCACTACTCGCCGTGGCTGACCGAGCAGGGGCACGCACCCTATGCCTGGTCGGTGCTCGGCGCCGTCGCCCAGGCCACCGATCGAGTTGAACTCGCCACCTACGTCACCTGCCCGACGATGCGGTACCACCCCGCTGTGATCGCGCAGAAGGCGGCCACCATGCAGCTGCTGAGCGACGGTCGGTTCATTCTGGGACTCGGATCGGGCGAGAACCTGAATGAGCACGTCGTCGGGGAGGGGTGGCCGTCGGTTGCACCGCGTCAGGACATGCTCGAGGAGGCCGTGACGATCATCCGTCAGCTGCACACGGGCGATCTCGTCACGTGGGAGGGAGAGTACTTCCGCGTCGACTCGGCCCGCATCTGGGATGTGCCAGAGGGCGGGGTTCCCATCGGGCTGGCCGTGTCGGGCGAGAAGTCGATCCAGAGGTTCGCCCCCCTCGGCGATCACCTCATCACCACGGAGCCGTCTGCCGACCTCATCTCGGGATGGGCCGCCGCTCGCGCGGACAGCGCGCCCTCGCGCTCGATCGGCCAGATCCCCATCAGCTGGGCTCCCGACAAAGAGGATGCGATCGCCCGGGCTCACGAGCAGTTCCGCTGGTTCGCCGGTGGCTGGGCCGTCAACTCAGACCTGCCCACCCCGGCGGGTTTCGAGGGTGCGACCCAGTTCGTGCGGCCCGAAGACGTGGCCGAGCAGATCGCCTGCGGTCCCGATCTGGACGAGCTCGCCGAGAGCGTGCGCCCGTACCTCGATGCAGGATTCACCGACGTCGCGATCGTGCAGATCGGCGACGAGCTGCAGCAGCGATTCCTCGATGAGATCGCCGAGCCGCTGTTGGAAAAGCTCCGCGCACTCTGATCCCCAAAATATTCGTCGAGCGGGCCGGGCATAGAATTCCCGTCGGAATGGTTGCACACGCGCAACCTCCTCTCGAAAGGCACCACCCGGCCTATGGCCCCCTCGACGAATACTCCCGAACCCCCCGACACCCACAGCGAACGAGAACGACGCCAGCGCGCACGACTCGCCCGCACGCCGAGCGAACGGGCGATCGTCTTCACATTGGCGCTCACGGGCCTCACGGCCGCGGTGATGCAGACGCTGGTTACTCCCATCACTCCTGAGCTACCCACCCTGCTCGACACGTCCAGCTCGAACGCCACGTGGGTGCTCACGGCCACACTGCTGGCAGCGGCCATCACCACTCCGATCTCGGGTCGTCTGGGCGACATGTTCGGCAAGCGCCGCATCACGCTCCTGCTTCTGGCGATCACGATCGTCGGTTCCGTGGTCTGTGCGCTCGCCCAAGACGTGACCGTGCTCATCGCCGGGCGAGCGTTGCAAGGCGCAGGGCTCGGCGTGATCGCGCTTGGCATCAGCATTCTGCGCGATGTCCTGCACCCCAAGCGGCTCGGTGCAGCCGTTGCTCTCGTCAGTTCGACCCTGGGTATCGGCGGCGCTCTCGGCCTGCCGGTGGCCGCGTTCGTCGCCGACACCTTCGACTGGCACGTGCTGTTCTGGATGGCCACTGCGCTGTCTGCCATCGCTTTCGTCCTCGTGCTGTGGATCATCCCCGTCTCCACTCTTCGCACGGGTGGTTCGTTCGATTTCATCGGCGCGGTCGGGTTCGGAATCGGACTCGTGGCGATTCTGCTCGCGGTCTCGAAAGGAAACGAGTGGGGCTGGGCAACGCCGGCAACCATCGGCCTGTTCGCCGGGGGAGCCGTCGTGCTCATCGTCTGGGGCGTCTACGAGCTCCGCGCATCCAACCCGCTGATCGACCTGCGGATCGCCGCGCGCAGGCCGGTGCTTCTGACGAACCTGGCATCGATCACCGTCGGGTTCGCCTACTTCGCCAGCGTCGCCGTTCTGCCTCAACTCCTCGAGTCACCCACCGACACGGGCGTCGGCTTGGGCCAGTCGCTCTTCATCGCAAGCCTCTGTCTGATGCCCAGCGGAATCGTGATGTTCTTCCTCTCGCCGATCGCCGCACGTCTGTCGGCAAGCAGGGGTCCGCGCACCTCCCTCGTTCTCGGCGCCTTCATCATCGCGGTGGGCTACGTGCTCGCCGTCGGCCTGATGACGGAGGTCTGGCACGCGGTGCTCGTCGCCACCGCGGTGGGCTTCGGCGTGGGGTTCGCCTATGCCGCGATGCCCACACTGATCATGCACGCTGTGCCGGCGTCGGAGACGGCCGCGGCCAACGGCTTCAACTCGGTGATGCGCACCCTCGGGTCGACGATCGCTGCCGCCGTCATCGGGGTGATCCTCTCATCGCACGTCGACATCGTGGGCGAGCGCGCCATCCCCACCGCCGAGGCATTCCAGTGGTCGTTCGGGCTCGCAGCCGCAGTGGCCCTCGCGGGCGCGATCCTCGCGCTCTTACTTCCCCGACGCGAGACGATCTACACGACGGCCAGCATCCCCATCGTCACGCCCGGCAAGAACTGATCACTCGAGCCGGGCCTCATCGCCCAGCCACCGATTGAGGTCGGCGGTCAAGGCGTCGTCTACAGGCATGGCGCGGCCGTCGAGCGTGTGCACCGCAACAGCCTGGCGCACGCTCGACACGAGCCAGATCGCATCGCACTCGACGAGGTCGGCTGCCTCGATGGCAGCGAATCTCGTTCGGTAGCCTCTGGATTCGAAGAAGCCGAACGCCGTGGCCTGGGTCGTTCCGGCGAGGATTCCCGCGTCGATCGCGGGGCTCTCGATGAGCTCGCCTCGTCGCACGAGCAGGCTCGACGTCGGACCTTCGAGCGCGAATCCATCGGTCGACGTGAAGATCACGTCGTCGGCGCCTCGTCTGGATGCCTCGCGCAGCGCGGCCGCGTTGGTCGCGTACGACAGGTGCTTGGCTCCCAGGAGAAGCCATGGTGCGCCTTCCGCGGCGTCGCTCGCGTACCCGCGATCGAGTGTGACGACCGAGACGCCGCTGCGTCTGATGCGAGTGAAGTCGCGAGCGGCACGGGCGAGGAGCCAGGCTGTGGGGGAGCCGTCTCCGCCCTCGACTCCCCGCGTCATCACGATAGTGACGGCGAGGCGGTCGACCGGCTCGTGCGCGTCGATCGCCATCCTCAGGGCATCCGTCCAGATCAGGCGGTCTGGCGGCGCAAGATCAAGCGCTCTCGCCGAGGCCTCGAGCCGGTCGAAGCGGGCCTCGAGTGCGGGCATCCGGCCGGCGATCACGCTGATGCTCTCGAAGATGCCGTCGCCGCGTGTGACTCCCCAGTCGGTCACGGCCAGGTGCGGCCCGCGGGGATCGACGCGTCGCGGGCCTGATGCGTCGACGATGAACAGGACGGGTGAACCGGTCACGGGTTCCACCGTTCGATGGAATGCAAGTGGACCTCACGCAGCTCGCCGGCATCGGCGACCGCGGTGAGAAAGGTGCAGTTCGGCTGGCGGCGGCGGTCGGTGGGCGAACCCGGGTTCAACAGACGCAGGCCGCTGGCTGCCGTCGAGTCCCACGGAATGTGGCTGTGACCGAAGACGAGGACGTCTGCGTCGTCGAACGTCTGCGCCATGCGCTCGTTTCGCCCGGTCGCCGCTCCGGTCTCGTGAATCATCGCGAATCGCACTCCTTCGATCTCTCGTCGCGCAACCTCGGGCAGCCGAGATCGAAGTTCCGGCCCGTCGTTGTTGCCGTACACCCCCACCAGGCGAGCGGATCGAGCCTCGAGCTCGTCGAGCGTGGCCTCATCGACCCAGTCGCCCGCGTGCAGAACGACATCTGCCGTGTCGATCGCCGTCCACAGCTCGGGCGGCAGAGCCTTCGCCCGTTTCGGTAGATGGGTGTCGGCGGTCATGACGATTCGGGTGCTCACTCTTTCAGTCTGACAGCGCGGGTGGGATTGAATAAGGGGGTGACCCATCCTCAGCGCGACCTCATCGCCGCCCTCCGCTCAGACCTCACCGCGGCGGGATTCACCGTCTCCGCTCTTTCCGGGCTCTGGGGCCAGGATGCCGACGCCGCGTTGCATCGCAATCAGCGCGTTCCGGCACTCAGGGCATTGACCCAGCTGAGGCGCACGCTCGGGCGGTCGACTCCGACAGCCACGCTCGCGGAACTGTTCGTGCTCGGCCTGCCGGTGCCGCCCGCACTGCTCGCCGAGGCCCTGCCGACTCTTGGTCTCCAGGGCGCGTCGGAATTGAGGCTGATCTCGTCGGTGAGCGAACGAGACGAGAGTGTGCGGCCGACGGCCGATCTGCGGCCCTACAGCTTCATCGACCAGCTCGGAGTCGGCAGCTGGTGGATCGTGTCGGACCTCGGCGAGTTGTCGCTTGGACACGCCGTGGGCGAAGACCATGTGCTCGGTGTCGGAGGTGCGTCGCTCACGCTGAGCGGACTCATGATCCAGCGGCCTGTCGAGGCAGCCCTCGACCTCGGCACCGGATGCGGCATCCAGGCCATGCATGCGGCCCGGCACGCGCGCCGGGTCGTGGCGACTGACATCTCGGCTCGTGCCCTCGACATCGCCGCTCTGAACGCCGAACTGAACGGGTTCGAGAACATCGAGTTCCGGCTGGGCAGCCTCTTCGAGCCTGTCGCCGACGAGACCTTCGATCAGATCGTCTCGAACCCGCCGTTCGTCATCACCCCCCGGGCCGAGGGTGTGCCGAGCTATGAATACCGCGACGGCGGAATGGTCGGCGACGCGCTTGTGCAGCACGTCATGCGCCACGCGAGCGACTATCTGGCGCCCGGCGGCATCGCGCAGTTCCTCGGCAACTGGGAGTACACACACGAGAAGGACGGCCTCGATCGAGTGAACGGATGGCTCGATGACGCACCCGCCCTTGTTGTCGACGCGTGGGTCATCGAACGCGACGTGCAGCACATCTTCGAGTACGCGGAGACATGGATCAGAGACGGGGGCACCACCCCCGCGTCTCCCGAGTTCGATCGTCTCTACGGAGCGTGGCTCAACGATTTCGAGCACCGGGGGGTCGAGCGTGTCGGGTTCGGCTATGTCCTGCTTCGGCGACCGGATGAGGCGTCGTCCGTCGCGTCGGCGGCTCCGCTTCGCCGCCTCGAGCAACTGCATGGCCCGCTGGGCGGCTCGGGCTCTGGCCTCGGAGCACACCTGGCAGAGTGCCTCGACGGGCACGACTGGCAGGCGAGCCGCAGCGATGCCGAACTCGCCTCATCGACCTTGGTCGTCGCATCCGATGTGACCGTCGAGCGGCACTACTGGCCCGGCGACGACGACCCGACAGCCATGATCTTGAGGCAGGGCGGGGGATTCGGGCGCCAGACCCCCGTCGACACGGGTCTCGCCGCGCTGGTCGGAGCGTGCGACGGAGAGCTCAGCGTCGGCGCCATCTGCGGCGCGCTCGCCCAGTTGCTCTCGGTGGATGATCGGGCCCTCGAAGCGGAGCTGCTGCCGCTCGTCCGTTCACTCCTCGACGACGCGATCCTCCTGCCGACCACGGCGAGTTGATGCACGCCGCGCCGATTCGAGCTCCCGTTCCCCGAATGAGCACCGCATAGTCGCGATCCGGTCACCCGGCGTTTGCTTCATGGGAGTCCCCTGAATGCGTGGCATCCCGCCACGTTCGATCAGGGGGATCAAACGAATGCACTCACATTTTTTCCGAGGATCAGTGACTCGGCGGCGCACTCTGGCCAGCACCGCTGCCATCGTGGTCGCGGCGAGCGTTCTCGCCCCGGGCGCGGCCTTCGCCGCTGAGCTTCCCGACAATGGCGGGGCGGCGCGCAGCGAGGGCGACAGCACGGCCGCGCTTCGGGCTTCTATCGCCGATGGACCGGCCAAGAACGTGATCCTGCTCATCGGCGACGGCATGGGCGACAGCGAGATCACTATCGCCCGCAACTACGCCTATGGCGCTGCGGGTCAATTGCCGGGCATCGACGCACTGCCGCTCACGGGCCAGTACACGACGTATTCGCTCTACAAAGACGGAGCGAACAAGGGCAAGCCGGACTATGTGCCCGACTCGGCGGCGACCGGCTCCGCCTGGGCCACAGGAACCAAGACCTACGACAACGCCATCTCGGTCGACATCGATGGGGCGCCTCAGCAAACGCTGATCGAGATCGCCAAGGCCAACGGGCTCCGTACGGGCAACGTGAGCACGGCGGAGATCCAGGATGCAACGCCGGCCGTGCAGATCGCCCATGTCGATGCGCGTAGCTGCTACGGACCGGATTCCGCGACGTGCGGCGATGACGCGCTCGCGGCAGGAGGACTCGGATCGATCAGCGAGCAGTTGATCGACTCTCGTGCGGACGTCACCTTCGGCGGAGGCGCTGCGTCGTTCGGCCAGACTGCCAAGGCCGGCGAGTGGAATGGCCAGACTCTGTTCAGCCAGGCCAGCGACCGCGGCTACCAGCTGGTCGACGACGCGACCGAGCTCGCCGCCCTCACCGAGGCGAATCAGCAGAAACCGGTGCTCGGCCTGTTCACTCCCGGCAACTTCCCCACACGATTCGCGCCGACCACGGCGACAGTCGGCGGCGCGGATGCCCCCGTGACATGCGCTCCCAATCCCGACCGTCTCTCGACCGACGTCTCATTGGCCAGCCTGACGGAGAAGTCGATCGGACTCCTCAACACCGCTGACAGCAAGGGATTCTTCCTGCAGGTCGAGGGCGCCTCGATCGACAAGCGCGATCACAGCGCTGACGCCTGCGGCCAGATCGGCGAGACGATCGACCTCGACGAGGCCGTGCAGAAAGCGTTGGCATTCGCCGAGGCAGACGGAAACACCCTGGTCATCGTCACCGCGGACCACGCGCACACGAGCCAGATCGTCGACAGCACGCCGCCCACGAGTCTGAGCACCGCGCTCACCACGGCCGACGGCACGGTGATGAAGGTGTCGTACGGCACCGCCACAGCCGGAGGGTCGCAGCAGCACACGGGCAGCCAGCTCCGCGTCGCGGGCTACGGTCCGGGGGCTGCGAACGTGGTGGGTCTCATCGATCAGACGGACAACTTCTTCACGATCGCGAACGCCCTCCAGCTCAACCGCGACACGGCATCGCTGAGTTCGGACGCATCGCTCGTCCTACCGAAGACCACCTTTGCGCCGGGTGAATCGTTCGACGCGGTCGTCTCAGGCCTCGCCGGTGATCGCCAGCTGACCGGAACGATCTCCTCCACGGCGGATCAGAGCGATTCCGTCGTCGTGCCGAAGAGCGATCTCATCGACGGCGGGCTCGTCTTGCCTGCCTCAGCTCCGGCTGAGATCGGCGAGTACTCGGTGGATCTGACGGGAACGCAGAGCTCGAAGACACTGACAGCGAGGTTCCAGGTGACCGCTGACGGGCCGCTACCTCCCGCCGCTCCGGGCTCTAGCGTTCCGGGTGCGGCGACGGGCGGATCCGGATCGTCGGCCGCCGGCCTCGCACTGACGGGCGCCCAGATCTATCCGATCGTCGGAGCCGCTCTGCTGCTTCTGGCGCTCGGAGCCCTCCTCATCGCGCGTCGCCGATCGAGCACGAGCAACTGACACGCGTCGAAACGTGAGCGGGTGACAGGAATCTTCCTGTCACCCGCTTTCGTGTATGTAGTCGCGCGCCACATTCAAGGATGGCGAGATTCGACCCTCGCGGCGGCAGTCACTCCGAAAGCCAAGAGGACAAGAACCGACGCGGCCACGACAACGAGAGGCGCAGACCATCCGCCGGAGGCCTCGTGCACGGCGCCGACGATCGACGGACCTGTGGCGGCGAGAAGGTAGCCGCCGCCCTGCACGAAGGCCGACATACCTCTGGCCTGATCGTTGCTCGTCGACATGCGCACGATGATGATGAAGACGATCGTGATGCCGCCGCCCTGCGCGGCTCCACCCACGACCGACCACAGCGGCCAGAGCTGGGGGGCGAGCAGAAGCCCCAGCGGCATGGCCAGCCAGAGCGTGCCGACGAGACCCACTACAGAGCCGGGACGCCATCGATTCGCGAGCACCGGCACGCCCAGGGCGCCGACGACGGCAAGTACCTGGAACACAGATGAGCTGGCCCCCGCCGACTTGTTGTCGAGACCCTGCACCTCGTGCAGAATCGTCGGCAGCCAGGTCGTGATGCCGTAGTAGGAGAAGGCCTGTCCGCCGAACGCGAGCATCAGCAGCCACGCGGTGAGGCTCCTGTAGGAAGCCGAGTGGGCCGGTGCGACCTCGGAGGTGTCGGCGGCCGTTGCCCGGTCGCCGAAAATCGAGCTGCGCCATCCAGCGGCCTGGCCCCAGACGAGAATGGCAGCGACGAGGAGAACGGCCCACGCGGTGATCGCTGCCCGCCAGCCCAGCCAGTCGGCCAGGGGAGCAGTGCCGAGGGAGGTCAGCATGGCGCCCACGTTGAGAGTCGCGGTGTAGACACCGGTCACGATGCCCACACGCGACGCGGGGAAGTCGCGACGCACGACGACAGGAACGACGACGTTTCCGATCGTGATCGCGATGCCGATGACCAGGGTCCCGATGACCGCGACCGCGAATCCTCCCTGTGCGCGGATCAGAGTGCCGATCAGAATGCCCGTCAACGAGATGAGGACCGCGCGTTCGGGGCCCGCGCGCCCGATCAGAGCCGCGGCCAGGGGAGTGGCCAGGGCGAAGCAGAGAACAGGGAGACTCGTGAGCAGGCCCGCGGTCGCGGCCGACAGGCCGAGTTCCTCGCGGATCTGCCCGATCACCGGGGCGATTGCGACGATCGGTCCCCGCAGATTGAGCGCGAAGAGAATGACCGCCACAAGCAGGAACCATGGCATCGCGCGGGCGAGGGATCCTGTGTCGCGCGTTCTCATCACTCCCCATTATCTCGAACCCTCGAGTGGCACAGGTGCGCCACAGCCCGGCTGGAGATGATTGAAGTCCGACGCGTCAGAAAGGACATCCCATGGGCTTCCTCGACAGGCTGCTCGGTCGCGAACCGGAGCAGCCACCCCAGGGTGCGACTCATTCAGCGCCCGACTACGGCACCCCTCCCTATGAAGCGAGGGATTCCGCGCACGGCCGGACCGACGACGAGATAGCGCTCGAGCGATATCGGTATCTGCTGAGAACGGCGCCGCCTGAGACGATCGAGCAGGTGCACGAAGAAGCGTTCGCCCGTCTGACGCCGGATCAGCGCGCGCAGGTGTTCGCTCAGCTCAGTGCGGAGGCTCCGCAGGGTGAGGCACCTCGTGACGCAGGAGCCCCTGCGCTGGCACAGGCGGCGACCCGCTCTGAGCTGCGCAGTCCGGGAACGCTGGAGCGCTCTCTCGGTGCACAGGGCCAGACGGGCGGGTCTGGCTTTGGGTCCGGTATGGGATCGATGTTCGCGGGCTCGCTCCTCGGCAGCGTTGCGGGCATCGTCGTCGGCAGCGCACTCGCGCAGGCTTTTATGCCCGATTTCGGCGGCGATACGTTCGGCGCAGACAATGCGGGCGTCGCCGACGATGGCGGCAGCTTCGGCGACTTCGGAAGCGGAGATTTCGGCGGAGGGGACTTCGGCGGCGGGTTCGACGTCTAAGGGCGCGACTTGGGAGCCGCTGCGACCGGGTAGTCGGCCGCGTAACGGGCGAGAACGTCTGCCACCGGGGCATCCAGAACCAAGGAACCCTTGTCGAGGTAGAGCCCGCGGGTGCAGAAACGCCTGAGATCTTTCTCGTTGTGCGAGACGAAGAACAGCGTTCTGCCACCGGCGAGGAGCTCTTCGATACGTCGGTAGCACTTCTCGCGGAAGGCCTTGTCGCCCACGGCGAGCACCTCGTCGACGAGGATGACCGGTTCCTCGAGTTGCGAGATGACCGAGAAGGCGATGCGCACTTTCATTCCGCTGGAGAGATGCTTGTAGGGGGTGTCGAGGAAGTCGCCGATCTCGGCGAAGTCGATGATGCGAGCGAACCGCTCGTCGATCTGGGCCTTGGTCATGCCATGAAGTCCCGCGGTCAGATAGACGTTGTCGCGAACCGAGAGGTCGTCGACGAATCCACCGGTGATCTCGATGAGCGGAGCGACGCCTTCGCCCACGCTCACCGTTCCCTCGTCGGGAAGAACGACCTCGGCGACGAGTTTGAGCAAGGTGGATTTGCCCTGGCCGTTACGGCCGATGACTCCGATTGCTTCGCCCTGTCGAACAGTGAAGCTCACGTGACGCAATGCCCAGAACTCGTCGGGTCGAGATCGACGCAGCCGGCCCGCGAAGAGATCTTTGAAGTTCCGGCGCGATCGCCGGTTTCGTTTGAACCGGATGCCGGCATCGGCGACGGTGATGACGGGGGAGTCGGGCATCAGATCTCTTTCAGTACGGCGCGTTCGGTGCGACGGAAGACGAGGATGCCCACGAGCAGGATGAGAACGCTCATTGCGGCGCTCACCGCGACCAGGTACCAGTCGAGGTGCTCGGGAAAGAATGCCGAACGGTAGAGCGAGAAGATTCCGCTGAGCGGGTTGAAGGCGGCCAAGACATGCAGGCCGGCGGGCAGATCACTCGTGCTGTAGATGATGGGCGAGGCGTAGAACAGAGCTCGAAGAGCGAGCTTGACCGCTCGCTCGAGGTCACGGAAGAACACCACGAGAGGCGCGACGATGAGACCGACGCCGATCGTTAGCACAGCCTGAATGAGGATGGCAACCGGAAAGAGTAGGACCTCGATGTGCAGGGACGCCCCGGCGAAGATGGCGAACACGGCCAGCACTGGGAGGCTGGCGAGGAACTCGATTCCCTTAGAGAGTACGAGCCTGTTCACCCAGATGGTTCGGGGAATCTTTGTCGAGCGGATGAGCTTGGCCTCGCGAAGAAACGCACGCGTCGAGTCGGCGGTCGTGCCGTTGAACCACATCCAGGGCAGGAGCGCTGCGAGGAGGAAGACGATATACGGATCTTCGCCGACCGATTTCTGGAAGACCTGAGTGAACACGAACCAGTAGATCAGCGCCATGACGAGCGGGTCGAGAATCGACCAGACGTAGCCCAGAGCCGATGTCGAGTAGCGCACCCGGAGGTCTCGTCTGGTCAAGAGCCAGAGTGCATTGCGATATCGCGCGAACGGGGTGCGCTGGTTCGGTCGCACCTCGCTGAGCGTCGTCGTCACGTGCCGGTTCTCATTTCTTCTCGAAGAACAACGCTTCACTCTATCCCGCACACGAATAGTGCCCCCTCACGCCGATCGAGGATCGGAGTGAGAGGGCACGAATTCAGGGATGCCGCACGAGGCGGCTATCGCGCGGTTCGGTCAGACGAAGAGGTTTGCCCGCTCCAGGTCTTCGGCGAAGTCGACCTCGACGGCGTAGAGATCCGAGATGTCGACGGGTTCGACGAGCAACCGGTTCTGCTCGATGGCGAGTTCGATGCCGCGTTCGAAGTAATCCTGATCGCCGACTGCCTTGAGCTGGCGAAGCAGCGTGGCCTTGTCGGCCGCGGAGATGTAGTTGATGCCGACGGCCTCGCCCAGACCGCCCTTGACGGTCTTCGACAGCTCTTTGATGTAGCCCTCGGCGCTGGTCGTGTATTTGACCTCTTCGTCGGACACCTTGGACGTGTTGACGGTGACGAACGACTGGTCGCGGGCGATCATCGCTGCTGCCCGGTCGAGCACGGCCGGGTCGAACACGACATCGCCGTTCATCCACAGCACGCCACCGGGGCCCGAAGCCTGAAGCGCCCGCATGAGACTCTTCGAGGTGTTCGTCTGGTCGTACTGCTCGTTGTAGACGAACGACGCCTGGGGGAATGCTTCGATGATGTGCTCGAGCTTGTAGCCGACGACGATGGTGACTTTGGCGTTGTTGCCGAAAGCGTGGTGGATGTTGTCGAACTGCTGGCCCATGATCGTGCGGCCATCATTGAGTTCGGTGAGCGGCTTCGGAAGGGTGCGGCCGAGTCGGCTGCCCATTCCTGCCGCGAGGATGACTACCTGGGTCGTCATGATGGATCTCCTTGATGGTGCGAAAGTACTTGAGGACAATTCTGCGCATCTGCATCGGAGACGAGAATTCAGAAACCGTTAAGCCATATGAGAGGCGCTGGACACTCCGTTATGTCGCACTTCACTGTATCGTGTCCCCCGTTTCGGGTCACGTAAGCCTGTCGTATCGTTTCGTGTTCGTGATATAACTGGCACACATTCCTAGAGGAGCGAGTTGCGGACCGAAAGCACATCACAGTGTGTCGTTGATGAATGCGAGCGTCGGTCTCGGCTGATACCTTAAGTTCGGTGAGCTCAGAGTCAGACATTTCCGCGACCGGGGGCGAAGGCAGCGAAGAGTTGAACGAGGAGTCGAATCCCTCGACAGCAGAATCCGCGACCGGAGTCCAGGGCGCACCGTCTCAGCCCACAAAACAAGGCACGACAGCACGAAAACCGCGGGCCGCCAAGACGCCGAAACCTCGTTCGGCGGGCGCGGAGAAGTCCTCCACGACGGTGAGACCGTCACGCACGGCGAAGCCGCGCACCCAAGTCCGACCGGTGAAGCCTGCCGAACCAGGCGTCGACTCGATCGGCGCAACCAGCAAAGAGGACGACGTGACGCCCCAGTCCCCGACCGATACGGCCGACAACGCTGTTGTCGAAGACAGTGCGACCGATGATGCTGTTGCGCAGATATCAACGAGCGAAGAGAGTTCCGACGAGGCCAAGATCGACGGCTCTGCAGGCGCAGATAATAAAGAGGTAGCCGACCCCGCCGAGAGCGATCAGCAGGCGGCGTCATCGGCTCAGAGCAGCACCAAACCTCGACCCGCCTCGCCTCGATCGCCGCGTGCTCGCGCCACCAGCGCTCCTCGGGCGGCCTCCGGCTCAGACCGCGCCCCTGCCGCGCCCCGTGCGCCACGCAAACCCGCCGCTCCCCGAGCGAAAGCCGCGCCGTCGGCATCCGACGCGCCTATTGTCCTCGATCCGACAGCCTCGCCGATCAGCAAGCCGACCAAGAAGCCGGCACCCAAGGCGGTCCGGCTGACGGCTGCTCAGAAGAAGGCAGCGGCGCTTGCCGAGGCAGAGGCGGCCGAGCGGGCTGCATTCCGCGCCCAACAGCCCGTCGTGCTCTCCATCAGCCGTCTGGTCAAGAGGTTCGGCAGCACGACGGCTGTCGACGGCATCGATCTCGAGGTTCGCCAGGGCGCGTTCTACGGAATCGTCGGACCGAATGGCGCAGGCAAGACGACCACGCTCTCGATGGTCACGGGACTTCTTCGACCCGACTCTGGCACGATCACGATCAACGATCTCGATGTCTGGGCGGATCCGGCGCAAGCCAAGAAGATCATCGGTGTGCTTCCCGACCGTCTTCGCCTCTTCGATCGCCTCACCGGGCGGCAGATGCTCTATTACGCGGGCACTCTCCGCGGCCTCGACAACAAGTCAGTGCGCGAGCGCAGCGACGACCTCGCGGCGGCGTTCGGACTCGAGGACGCCCTGGGCCGACTCGTCACCGACTACTCGGCGGGAATGACGAAGAAGATCGCTCTCGCCGCCGCAATGATCCACTCTCCGAAGATCCTCGTGCTCGATGAGCCCTTCGAGTCGGTCGACCCGGTATCTGCCGCGAACGTGATCGAGATCTTGCAGAAGTATGTCGAAACCGGCGGAACGGTCGTCTTGTCGAGCCACAGCATGGACATGATCCAGCGCGTGTGCGACGGAGTCGCGATCATCGTGCAAGGGCAGGTACTGGCGCAGGGCACGGTCGACGAGGTCAGGCGCGGCGGCACACTCGAAGACCGCTTCGTCGAGCTCGCCGGTGGGCGCAAGGCAGCGGAAGGCATGGAATGGTTGCTGAATTCCTCAAACTGAAGCTGAGGCTTCTCGGCAACACGTTCGACCGCACCCCCAAGCAGAACGTCGGGGTGGTCGCGAGCATCCTGATCGCGATTGCATTGGCGGTCGCCTGCTCATGGGGGCTGTCGTCGCTCGCGCCCGGCTCTGCTGAGGCTCGCACGGCCATCGTGCTCGGTGGCTCCTTGGTGGTTCTGGCCTTCATCGTCGGTCCATTGCTTTCTGCCATACCCGATCCCCTCGACCCGCGCAGCTTCGCCCTCTTCGGCATCTCCGCGCCGACGTTGGCTCGGGGCTTGGCAGTAGCCGGGCTCCTGAGTCTGCCTGTGGTGCTCACCCTCGTCGTCGCCGCATTCACGCTTCGCGTCTGGTCGCAAGACGCAGCCACGACCTTGCTCGCTCTGCTCTCGGCTCTTATCGTCGTGGCGACGATCGTCCTCGCATCCCGTGTCGCGTCACTTCTCGCGGCCATCGGCCTCACCACCCGCCGATCTCGCGAGACGGCGACACTTCTCGTCGTTGTCTTCCTCGTCCTCGTGTCACCCGCGGTCGTGTTGTGGGTCAGCGTCAACTGGGGTCGAGATGGATCCGGCCTCTCCGGTGCGGCGGCCGACGCGTTGAGCTGGAGTCCTCTCGGAGCCGCGTGGGCGCTGCCCGCCGACGCCGCGACAGGGGCGCCGGCTGGTGAAGTCGCTCTCAAATGCCTGATCGCTGTGGCGTTTGTCGCGCTGCTCTGGCTGTCGTGGAGAGCGCTGATCGCGCGAGTGCTCGTCACCGCACAGCGCAATGCGCCCGAGCGCGAGCACGCGAATCTCGGCTGGTTCGCTCGAACGCCAACCACCCGCACAGGTGCAGTCGCCGCTCGGAGTTTCACATACTGGGCCCGCGACGCTCGCTATCCGGTCCCCGTCATCGGCGTCTTCGGATTCCTCGTCGTTGTCTTCCTCGCCTTCGTCGTCGCGGGCATCCCGCTGACGTATCTCGTTCTGCTCACGGTGCCGGCGCTGTGCGTGACTCTGGCGTTCTCGGTACACAACGATGTTGCTCTCGACAACTCCGCCGTGTGGCTCCACGTCTCCGCCAGCCGGGTCGGATTCGCCGACCGGCTCGGCCGCACAGCTCCCGTCCTGGCCATGGGCATCCCGCTCATCGCCGTCGGATCGGTCGCTGCGGCCTTCTTCGCTGACAGCTTTGCGACGCTACCGGCAATCCTGGGCGTGAGTACCGTTCTTCTGCTTGCCGGTCTCGGAGTAGGAAACCTCTTGTCCTCGCTGTTCCCCTACCCGGCTGTTCGGCCGGGCGACGGGCCCTTCTCTCAGCCTCAGGTCGGCGGAGGCACGGGTTTCGTGGTGCAGATCGCCTTCGTCCTTCTCACGGCGCTGTTCGCGGCACCGTCAGTCATCTATGCCATCATCGGCCTCCTCGGCGACGAGTCGGCGTTCTGGCCGTCGCTCTGGTGGGGTGCAGGGGCCGGTGTGGTCGTGTTCGTTGCGGGCACGGTTCTCGGTGGGGCTATCTTCGACCGTCGCGGTCCTGACATCCTGGCTGCGGCGCTGCGCAACTGATTCGTCGCCTCATTCGCGCGTACCTCGACGTCTCCAGGGTCACCGCCTCGCGGAGTGAAATTAGACTGGGCTCATGAGTTACGCACCTCACTCCAGCCCCACCGCCAGCATCGCCGATCCGGGTTCACCCCGCGAGGGTGGAGGCACATCGACTCTCGACCGCGAGCTCGAGGAACTGCTCGAGCAGGAGGCCATCGAGCCGGGTGACCACGAGCGTTTCTCGCACTACGTCAAGAAAGAGCAGATTCTCGAGTCGGCCATGACGGGCAAGCCTGTCAAGGCGCTCTGCGGAAAGAAGTGGCTGCCGGGTCGTGACCCAGAGAAGTTTCCCGTGTGCCCCGACTGCAAGCGGATCTACGAGGGCCTCAAGCCCGAGTGACCTCCTGTTCCGGGTCAGACGTAGACGGTCGGGATGATCGGCTCGCCTCGGCCCAAGCGGAACGCCTGGTCGGGTAGCTCGGCGATAGCGTCGGCTCGGTGTGCACGCGCGAGCTCTACACCGGCGGGACCGACGTATCGGGTGTCGACCGTGCCCTTGTCGATGAGGGTCACGAGCAGATCGCGAGCTGAGCTGTTGGGTCGCTCAGCATCGCCGACGTCGATGGTCTCGGCCGTGGCCCGCCCCGACTCGTTGAGACTACGCGCCGGATGCTTGCGCCCTCCCACCGTGGCCTTTTCGGCGGATTTCTTAGCGACCGAGATCCACTCGCCGTCGGCATCCTTATGAGCGACCAGCTTGTAGACCATGCCTGCGGCAGGGGAGCCGGAGCCGGTGACGACGGACGTTCCCACTCCGTACGAGTCGACGGGTGAGGCCGCCAGCGCGGCGATGGTGTACTCGTCGAGATCGTTGGTCACCGTGATCTTGGTGTGCGGGTTGCCCAGGGAGTCGAGCTGCTGCCTTACGGCGGTGACGAGCGAAGGCAGGTCGCCGGAGTCGATGCGAACCGCGCCCAGCTCGGGCCCAGCCACGCGCACGGCCAGTTCGACGCCTCGGTGAACGTCGAACGTGTCGACGAGAAGGGTAGTCGAGGGTCCGAGAGCATCGACCTGCGCCTGGAAGGCGGCTTCCTCACTATCGTGCAGGAGCGTGAAAGAGTGGGCGGCCGTGCCCATCGTCGGGATGCCCCACGTGCGCCCCGCCTCGAGGTTCGAGGTAGCACCGAAGCCCGCGATGTAGGCGGCGCGTGCGGCGGCTACGGCCGATCGCTCACCGGTACGGCGTGAGCCCATCTCTGCGAGCGGGCGACCCGCTGCGGCCGACACCATGCGAGAGGCGGCACTCGCCACCGAGGAGTCGTAGTTGAGAACGCTCAGGATCAGGGTCTCGAGAATGACACCCTCGGCGAACGTCGAATCGACGATGAGAATGGGGGAGTTGGGGAAGTAAACCTCGCCCTCACGGTATCCGGAGATGGTGCCGCGAAAGCGATAGTCGGCCAGCCAGTCAAGCGCGGCCGAGCGCACAATGCCCTCCCTCGAGAGCCATTCGAGCTCGGCGTCGCCGAAGCGGAAGGCTTCGATGAGCTCGAGCAGGCGTCCCGTACCCGCGACGATTCCGTAGCGACGCCCCTGGGGAAGCCGGCGTGCGAAAGCCTCGAAGACACATTCTCGCTCGTGCGTTCCGGCCTGAATGGCCGCATCGAGCATGGTGAGTTCATAGCGGTCGGTGAGAAGCGAAGAGGCGTCGGTCACCCGGCAAGCATATCCGCGGGCCACGCGCGCAGTAGTCTTGAGGGGTGAGTGATGCGCCGATCGGAGTCTTCGATTCCGGTGTCGGCGGATTGTCTGTGGCCCGGTCCATCCGCGACCAGCTGCCCCGGGAGTCCATCACCTACATCGGCGACACTGCTCGGTCGCCATACGGGCCGCGCCCGCTGGCCGAGGTGAGGGAGTTCGCTCTGGAGGCCCTCGACACACTGGTCGCGCAGGGTGTGAAGATGCTCGTCATCGCGTGCAATACGGCCTCTGCCGCCATGCTGCGCGATGCTCGCGAACGCTACTCCGTTCCCGTCATCGAAGTAATCCAGCCCGCGGTGCGCGCCGCCGTTTCGTCGACGAGAAATCTCAGGGTGGGTGTCATCGGTACCGAGGGAACGATCCGCTCCCGGGCCTACAACGACGCGTTCGCTGCTGCCCCTCACCTCGAACTCTTCACGCAGGCGTGTCCTCGGTTCGTCGAATTCGTCGAAGCGGGCGACACGACGAGCCGCGAGCTCTTCGCCGTGGCAGAGGAATATCTGGCTCCGCTTCGCGAGCACCACATCGACACCCTCGTGCTCGGCTGCACCCACTACCCATTCTTGAAGGGCGCCATCTCTTACGTGATGGGAGGCGGCGTGCGTCTCGTCTCGAGCGATACAGAGACGGCGAACGACGTGTACCGCGAACTCGTAAGCCGCGGCATCGAACGCACCTCGTCGGCACCGCCTGTGCACCGCTACGAGGCGACGGGTGCCAGCGCCGACGAATTCCTGCGTCTCGCAGACCTGATGCTCGGTCGACAGGTCGACGCGGTCGAGTTCGTCGAGACCGGCGTCATCACACTTCCGCCCATCCACTGATCCCCTCCTGGAGACACCATGTCGAACGATTTCCGCAAAGACGGCCGCACAGCCGGTCAGCTGCGCCCCATCACCATCGAGCGCGGATGGAGTCACCAGGCCGAGGGCTCGGCACTCATCTCATTCGGCAAGACGCGCGTCCTCTGCACGGCGTCGTTCACCAATGGCGTACCGCGCTGGAAGCAGGGCAAGGGCCAGGGGTGGGTCACGGCCGAGTACTCGATGCTTCCTCGCTCGACCAACGACCGCATGGATCGTGAAGCCGTGAAGGGCAAGATCGGGGGCCGCACGCACGAGATCTCCCGCCTCATCGGGCGCAGCCTTCGTGCCGTCGTCGACATGAAGGCTCTGGGCGAGAACACGATCGTCATCGACTGCGACGTCTTGCAGGCAGACGGCGGCACACGAACCGCGGCCATCACCGGCGCCTACGTCGCGCTGGTCGACGCGATCGAGTGGGCGCGCACCAAGAAGTTCATCGCACAGAAGTCGCAGCCGCTCATCGACAGCCTCTCTGCGGTCTCGGTGGGGATCATCGACGGCGTTCCGATGCTCGACCTCGCCTACGTCGAAGACGTGCGCGCAGAAACCGACATGAACGTGGTCGTGACCGGTCGAGGACTGTTCGTCGAAGTGCAGGGCACGGCCGAGGGCGCCCCGTTCGATCGCACCGAGCTCGACGCCTTGCTCGACCTCGCCCTCGCGGGCACCGCTGAGCTGGCCGAGATCCAGGCGACTGCCCTCGGGTCGGCCTAATGAGCATCCGGGTCGTTCTCGCGACGCACAACGCCCACAAGGTCGAAGAATTCCAGAAGATCCTGGCTGCCGAAATCCCCGAACTCGAGATCGTCGCATACGACGGACCCGAACCGATCGAAGACGGTGTGTCGTTCGCCGACAACGCGCTGATCAAGGCTCGTGTTGCAGCAGCGCACACAGGCCTTCCTGCACTCGCCGACGACTCCGGAATCTGCGTCGACGTTCTGGGCGGAGCCCCCGGTATCTTCTCGGCGCGCTGGGCGGGACACGGCCGCGGAGCGTCCGCAAACCTCGAGCTCTTGCTCGACCAACTGGCAGATATCAAAGAGCCGCACCGCACCGGATGGTACGCCTGCACGATCGCCGTCGTGGTGCCCGGGCAGCAGGGCCGGGACCCCAGTGAGCATCTCGCCGTGGGCGAGTGGCCGGGGCGAATTCTGGATGCGCCGCGCGGGGAGAACGGATTCGGTTACGATCCGATCTTCGCTCCCGACGGAGGAGATGTCTCGGCCGCCGAACTGACAGCGGAGCAGAAGAACGCCGACAGCCATCGCAGCCGTGCATTCCGCGAGCTCGTTCCGATGTTGAGAATGAGCGTCATTCCTAACTAGCTCAGCCGCTAGGTGCAGCCTCCTCCCTTGCCTACGCTGGAGGAACAATGGCTAGCTCGGAACAACATTCGCACGGTTCACACGACCATGCCTCGACGACGAACCGAACCCGGCTGGCCTGGGCGATTGGCATCGTGGCCGCCGTCTTGGTTGTGGAGGTCGGCGGTGCGCTGGCCACCGGCTCGCTTGCGCTTCTCGCCGACGCCGGGCACATGGCATCCGATCTCATCGGGCTCACCGTCGCACTCGTCGCGACTATCATCGCGGCTCGACCTGCCACCGACAGGCACAGCTTCGGCTTTCAGCGCGTGGAGGTCTTCGCCGCGCTGTTCAACGGGCTGCTGCTGATCGGTGTGGCGGCCTTCGTGGCCATCGAGGGCGTGTCTCGGCTCATCACGCCGGACGATGTGAGCATTCCCCCCGTGCCGTTGCTGGTCGTCGCCGTCATCGGTCTAGTCGCCAACTTCGGCGCCCTCATGCTGCTTCGAGGGGGAGCGGACTCCTCGCTGAATATGCGCGGCGCGTACCTCGAGGTGTTCGGGGATCTGCTGGGATCGGCGACAGTGATCGTCGCATCGATCGTGATCCTGGCGACGGGCTTTGCCCCGGCAGACGCCATCGCGTCGCTCGTGATCGCAGCCATGATCATTCCGCGCGCCCTCTCGCTGCTGCGCGACGTCATCCGGGTGCTTCTGCAGCAGACGCCCGTCGAGACCGACGTCGCCGAGATCCGCAGCCATATCCTCGCGGAAGACGGCGTGGTCGATGTGCACGATGTGCACGTCTGGGCCGTGACGACGGGCAAGAACATCTTCTCGGCTCACGTCGTGGTCGATGCGGCGATCTTCGAGCGGGGAGAGTCCGGAAGGCTGCTGGATCGCCTCTCGACGTGTCTGTCAGCGCACTTCGACGTCGGTCACTCGACCTTCCAGATCGAGCCCGCGGAGCACGCACGGCACGAGGAGCACCTCCACCCGTAGGCGAGGTGTCCCCGTGCCGAGGGCTTACTTCTTGGGGAGAGCCTGTACCCCGAGGGTGCGGTACAGCTCGATCTGCTGCACGGCCTCCAGCTCGGCCGGTGCGCCCGTGAGCGGGTCGTTGCCGCCGCCCGACTTGGGGAATGCGATGACGTCGCGGATCGAGTCGGTCGCAGCGAGAAGCGATACGACACGGTCGAAGCCCATAGCGAATCCTCCGTGCGGCGGTGCGCCGAACGCGAAGGCCTGCAGAAGGAAGCCGAACTTCTCCTCGGCCTCTTCTTCGCTGATGCCCATGATCTTGAAGACGCGCTCCTGCAGCTCGCGCGTGTGGATACGGATGCTTCCGCCGCCGATCTCGTTGCCGTTGCAGACGATGTCGTAGGCATACGACAGGGCTGATTCGGGGTCGGAGTCGAAAGTGTCGATGAACTCGGGCTTAGGTGACGTGAAGGCGTGGTGTACCGCTGTCCATGCGCCGGCACCGACGGCGACGTCGCCACTCGCGACGGCATCGCCTGCAGGTTCGAAGAGAGGGGCGTCGACCACCCAGGTGAACGCCCAGGCGTCGGGGTCGATGAGACCCTGGCGGGCTGCGATTTCTCCGCGGAGTGCGCCGAGCAGGCCGCGTGAGGCCTTGGGGGCGCCTGCCGCGAAGAAGATGCAGTCGCCGGGCTGCGCGCCGGCGTGCGCGACCAGTCCGGCGCGCTCGTCGTCGGACAGGTTCTTCGCGACGGGGCCGCGGAGTTCTCCGTCTTCGCCGACGAGTACGTAGGCGAGGCCCTTCGCTCCGCGCTGCTTCGCCCACTCCTGCCACGCGTCGAGCGCGCGACGGGCCTGGCCGGCACCGCCGGGCATCACGACGGCGCCGACGTAAGGCGCTTTGAAGATGGCGAAGTCGCTGCCCTCGAAGTATTCGGTGAACTCGACCAGCTCGAGGCCGAAGCGCAGGTCGGGCTTGTCGGAGCCGAAGCGACGCATGGCTTCTGCGTAGGTCATGCGGGGGAGCGGCGTGGGAAGCTCGACATCGATCGTGCGCCACATGGCGCGCAGCACCTTCTCGGCGAGCGCGATGACCTCTTCTTGATCGACGAAACTCATCTCGACGTCGAGCTGGGTGAACTCGGGCTGCCTGTCTGCCCTGAAGTCTTCGTCGCGGTAGCAGCGCGCGATCTGGAAGTACTTCTCGAATCCGCCGACCATGAGGAGCTGCTTGAACAGCTGCGGGCTCTGCGGCAGCGCGTAGAACGTGCCGGGCTTGAGGCGTGCGGGAACAAGGAAGTCGCGCGCGCCTTCGGGGGTGGAGTGAGTGAGGGTCGGGGTCTCGACCTCGACGAAGTCCTCGTCGACGAGCACGTTGCGAACGGCCGCCGACACCTTGGAGCGCAACTTCAGCGGGTAGGCCGCGCTCTCGCGACGAAGATCGAGATAGCGGTAGGCCAAGCGGGTCTCTTCGCCGGGTTCGTCGTCGAGCTGGAACGGCAGGATGTCGCTCGCGGCGAGAACCTCGAGGCTCGTCGCCTGGATTTCGACCTCGCCGGACGCGATCGTCGTGTTGATGTTGCCGGCTGGACGCTCGCGGACGATTCCCTCGACGGTGACGACGGACTCGACCCGGAGGCTCTCGGCCGTTGCGACAAGCTCGTCACGGAACGTGACCTGGGCGATACCGGATGCGTCGCGCAGGTCGATAAAGGCGACGCCACCGTGGTCGCGGATACGTGCGACCCATCCGGAGAGCATGACGTCTTGGCCCACGTCTTCGCGGGTGAGCGACGACGCGTAGTTAGTTCTATACATTGATGCGTGCTTCCTAAGCCTCCGGCTTGTGATCGAAGACCTCGGGGTCGAGTGCCAGATCTGCGTGAGGCTCGGCGGCCCCCGCAGCGTTGGCCTTTCGAGCCTTCATCGTCGACTGCACGTAGTGCCAGATCGTGGGGATGAGCGTCGCCGCGACTGCGGCGAGCAGGATGATGTCGATGTACTTCGTGACGAAGTCGGCGACGGGAGGGATGTATCCGAGAACGAAGCCGCCATAGGTCACGCCGGCGCCCCAGATGATCGCGCCGATCAGGTTATACAGCGAGTATTTGCGGTAGTTCATGTGGCCGACGCCCGCGGCGATCGGAGCGAAGGTGCGAACGACGGGCACGAAGCGAGCCAGGATCACGGCGAAGGCACCGTACTTGGCGAAGAACGCGTTCGTGCGTTCGACGTTCTTGATGCTGAAGATGCCCGACTCTTTGCGCTCGAAGATGCGCGGACCGAACTTGTGCCCGATGAGGTACCCCACCTCGCCGCCGAGGAATGCGGCGAATCCGACCGCGAGGCACACCCACCAGATGTCGATCTTGATCGTTCCGGCGAAGGTGAGGAGGCCCGTGATGATCAGCAGGGTGTCGCCCGGAAAGAGGAACCCGATCAGAAGTCCGGTCTCGGCGAAGATGATGAGACAGACGCCGACGAGCGCAAGAGGCCCGAAGCCCTGGATGAGCGTCTCTGGGTCGAGCCAGGGGATGATTGCGGCGTGTGTCACGTGAGCTCCAGTCGTCGGCGGGTCGAGTCAAGGCCGGTCGGCGGCGGACAAGGGTCTGATCTGCGTGCATCAAGAGTACCCCCGCCGAGCTGCGGGATACGCGGACGACAATGAGGAGTACGGGAGAAGGGACTTGAACCCTCACGCTCGAAAGCACAGGAACCTAAATCCTGCGTGTCTACCAATTCCACCACTCCCGCAGAGCAGATCCAGTGTACCGGCGAGTGCCCGTCAGCTTCGCCCTGCGACCAGCAATCCGGACTCGTAGGCGATGATCACGAGTTGAGCACGATCGTGCACACCGAGCTTCGACATCATGCGGTTCACGTGCGTCTTCGCAGTCTGCGGTGAGATCACCAGCCTGGCCGCGATCTCGCCGTTCGACAGACCCGACGCCACAAGCAGCAGAATCTCGCGTTCGCGCTCGGTCAGAAGAGCGAGCTCGTCGGGAACACGGTGCGGTGCCGAGTCGGCGGGCGAGAGATACCGATCGATGAGGGCCCGGGTGGCTTTCGGCGACAACAGGGCTTCGCCATCGTTGACGGTTCGGATCGCCGCCATCAAGGCGTCGGCCTCGGTGCCTTTGCCGAGAAACCCGCTGGCGCCTGCCCTCAGCGCGCGCAAGACGTACTCGTCGTCTTCGAAGGTCGTGAGAATGATGATGCGGGTCTCTGCGAGCTCGGGGTCGACGCAGATGGCCTCGGTTGCCTGCAGCCCGTCCATGACGGGCATCCGGATGTCCATCAGCACGATGTCGGGACGCGTCGCGCGAACCACATCCACGGCTTCGAGACCATTCGACGCCTCGCCGACGACGGCGAGGCCCTCGGTGTGAGATACGAGTTCGGAGACGGCGGTGCGGATGAGGGCCTGGTCATCGGCGAGGACGACGGAGATCATGGATGCGCTCCCGGATTGGAGGTGTCGAACGGGATGGTCACGACGAAGCGGTGCACGGGGCCGGGGCCGAACGACGTCTCTAGGACGCCGCCGACAGACGAGACGCGCTCCCGAACGCCGACGAGTCCATGGCCGACGGCAACGACGATCCGGTCGTCGCGGCGGGGCCGCGTCACGTTGGTGACCGTGATCTCGAGCCGGTCGGGGCCGTAGTCGAGCTGCACGAGGGCGCTCCCGTCGCCTCCGTGCTTGTGCGCGTTCGTCAGACCCTCCTGGAGCACTCGATGGGACACGATGTCGCGGAGCGAGTCGAGCTCGACCGCGGTTCCGACTGTTCGCAGCTCGACGGTCAAACCGGCTCTCGAGAACTCGTCGAGCAGCTGCGGAAGGTGCGCGAGGCCCGGAGTGGGAGCCAGGGAACCCGCGTGGTCGCCGTCTGCAGAACGGAGCACGGTCAGCAGGCTCCCTATCTCGCCGAGCACGGTGCGAGCCGCCTCGCGAACGGTGGTGAGCGAGCGTTCCGCGTCATCCGGTCGTGTGCGCAACGCCTGTGAGGCTGACGCGGCGTGCAGATTGATCACGGCGATCTGGTGCGCCATAACATCGTGCAGGTCGCGGGCGATGGCGAGCCGTTCCTCAGCCACGCGCCGCTCGGCCTCAGACTCGCGGGTCTCCTCGGCACGCCGTGCCCGTTCGGTGATGGCCTGAATAAAGGCCCGACCGTTGTATTGAGCGATCCCGCCGGTCGCAGCGAGACCGACGAGGGCGACGAGCGTGATCAGTGATTCGACGCCGCGCGAGCCCGCGGGCGGCGCGCACAATATGGTGAGGCCGATGGCTGCTACGCCGATACCGGCCAGGGTGAGCGCCGGGGTGCGTCCTTGCCGAGATCCGACGCCGAAGACGGTGATCATGACGCACAGAACCGCCGCGACGACCGGACCGGGGCCGACGACGTGCAGGTGTGAGAGCAGCACGACCACGCACGTCGTGGCGATCGCGACCGCCGCTGTGCACCGAGGGAATCGGATGCGCAGCAGCAGGGTGGCGACCAAGACCAGGGCGACGAGCACCGATGCCGTCACGATCGAGGCGCTTGTTCCGCCGGTCATTGCTCCGCGCTGGGATGCGACGACGACCGGAATGCAGACGACGACGATCGCGAGGGCCGAAGGGATCCAGCGCAGTCGCGCGGGCAGCGGAGACTCGAAAGGAACGGGAAACGCTCGAGAGCCAGGTCTCATGGCGCACCCCCTTCGTCTCGTCGGCTCGCTGTCGTCCAGTCTCGCAGCACGCCCGGGCCTGGCGCGTCCCACGTTCGTGGTAGCCGAAGATGCCGTGCCGGGGTGACGACGCGCATCCGGTTGGCCGCGAGTCTGGAGTGATCGTGCACAACGCACGTGATGACAACACACAGGAGCAGCCATGCCGGTCCCGGTTCTCGCGGCGCGAGACGTCAAGAAGTCCTATGGGCGCGGAGCGGTGCGCTTCGATGCATTGAAGGGCGTGTCGATCGACATCGAGGAAGGGGAGTCCGTGTCGATCGTCGGAAAGAGCGGCTCAGGCAAGTCGACTCTGATGCACCTGCTCGCGCTGCTCGACAAACCGTCCACGGGCGCGGTCGAGCTCAGCGGTCGCGACGCCGGGGCTCTGGGAGGTCGGGTGCTCAATCGCACACGCAACCAGACGTTCGGCTTCGTCTTTCAGCAGTTCTTTCTGACGCCCAACACCTCGGTGCTCGACAACGTGACTCTGCCGCTACGGATCGCGGGTGTGAGCGGCGCAGAGCGACGACGACGCGGCATGGAGGCGCTCGAACGCCTCGAGCTCGCAGACAAGGCGAAGAACCGGGCCACCGACCTGTCGGGAGGACAGAAGCAGCGGGTCGTCATCGCGCGGGCGCTGGTGAACGAGCCGCGCGTGATCTTCGCCGACGAACCGACGGGCAACCTCGACACGGCGACCGGAACGGTGGTCGAAGATATCCTCTTCGATCTCAACAGACGAACCGGGATCACCCTGATCGTGGTGACCCACGACGAGGACCTCGCGGCGAAGACCGACCGCAGCGTCTTCATCCGCGACGGGCTGATCGTCGACCGAAGCGGAGAGAGCGCATGAGCGGCCTCGATCTGATCCGCTCGGCGATCAGCAACACCTTTCGCAGCAAGACCCGCACGATTCTCACCGTGCTGGCCATCTTCATCGGAGCCTTCACCTTGGCGCTCACCAGTGGTGTGGGAACGGGGATCAACCGCTACATCGACACGACGGTCTCCTCGATCGGTGCGAACGATGTGATGACCGTCACGAAGACCGTTGAGAACACCACGTCTGGGCCAGCGAAATACGAGCCCGACACCACCAACGTCTCGAGCTCGACCGGTCGACCTGGCTCGACGGTCGAGGCGATCACGGCGGCGGAGCTCGACGGCATCCGGGCTGTGCCCGGCGTGCAAACGGTCGAACCCGTTCTGACCGCCCGCCCGAACTACGTGGAATACGCCGGGGGCACTCCGTACCAGGCGTCGATCGGCGGCTTCGTGTCGGGCATGAGCCTCGACCTGGCGGCGGGTTCGGAACCCGCGAGCGACAGCACGTCTTTCGAGGTCGCGCTGCCCGTGTCGTATGTCGAACCGCTCGGCTTCGCGAGCGATGCGGATGCCGTGGGCAAGACGGTGTCGTTCGGCGTCACCGATCAGACGGGCGCGTCGAGCACGATCGACGCGACGGTCTCGGGCGTGGCGGAGGCCGGTCTCCTCGGGAGTTCGAGCCTCACCGCCAACGACGCGCTCACGACCGCGCTGTACAACGCGCAATCGGTCGGTTTGAGTACCTCGACGAAAGACAGCTATGCCTCGGTGAGTCTGCGGTTCGATCCGTCATCCTCCGATGCGCAGGTCTCGACGATCAAGAGCGACCTCAAGGCCCTCGGCTACGACGCCACCACTGTGGAGGATCAGATCGGGTCGTTCAAGACGGTCATCGACGCGATCGTGCTGGTGCTGAACGGGTTCGCGGTGATCGCCCTGATCGCGGCGGGCTTCGGCATCGTGAACACTCTCCTGATGAGCGTGCAGGAGCGCACTCGGGAGATCGGCCTGATGAAAGCCATGGGAATGGGGGCGGGGCGGGTCTTCGGGCTGTTCAGTCTCGAGGCCGTGTTCATCGGATTCCTGGGAAGCGCCATCGGAGCGGCCGGGGCGATTCTTGCGGGCACAGCGCTGAACGGGGCTCTCGCGAACGGCCTGCTGTCTGCGCTGCCGGGGCTCACTCTCATCGCCTTCGACCCCATATCGATCGCGGTCATCATCGTGGTGGTGATGGGCATCGCGTTCCTTGCCGGAACCATCCCTGCGATCCGAGCTGCCCGGCAGGATCCGATCGAATCGCTGCGCTACGAGTAGGAGTTCGATCGCCCGTTCACCGGAGCCCTGTGGATAACTTCCGCGGGGCTTCGGCGTTTCGGTGCATCATGTCGGTCGAGGACGATCGACAGGAGGATGCAAGTGGCCAACGCCGTGCAGCTGATCACCGAGCGTGTGCGCGACCGCGTGCGCCGCGAGGGCGTCGACCTCGCGTCAGACGAGACTCTGGCCCGACGGTTCGTCGACGACGAGGTTCGCAGTTACACAGAGCGGGCCTTGGGCGGCGGCGCACCGTTACTCGCCGACGAGACCGTTGCCACCCGTGAGGTGGTGGCGTCGCTCACGGGGTTCGGCGCCCTCCAGCCGCTGCTCGATGATCCTGGCATCGAGGAGATCTGGATCAACGGCCCCGACAGGGTGTTCGTCGCTCGCAACGGAGTGTCAGAGCTCTCGAATGTGGTTCTGTCCGACATGGAGGTGCGCGAGCTCGTCGAGCGCATGCTGCAGAGCTCCGGGCGGCGCGTCGACCTGAGTTCGCCCTTCGTCGATGCGTCCCTTCCCGACGGCAGTCGACTCCATGTCGTGATTCCCGACGTCACCCGAGCCCATCTTGCGGTCAACATCCGTAAATTCGCCCGGCGCATCCGAGACCTCCATCAGCTCGTCGGCCTCGGAGCTCTCACGCAGCAGGCCGCCGAATTCCTGCGCATGTGCGTGCTCGCGCAGCAGAACATCCTTGTGTCGGGCGCGACTCAGAGCGGCAAGACCACGCTGCTCAATGCCCTGCTCTCGGTCGCGCGACCGAGCGATCGCGTCGTCACCGTGGAGGAGACCTTCGAACTCGACCTCTCGGCGCGCGACGTCGTGGCGATGCAGTGCCGTCAGGCGAGCCTCGAGGGCACAGGCGAGATCACGCTGCGCCGCCTGATCAAAGAAGCGCTGAGAATGCGCCCCGACCGCATCGTGGTCGGAGAGGTGCGCGAGGCTGAGAGCCTCGACCTGCTCATCGCCCTGAACAGCGGACTGCCGGGAGCCTGCAGCATCCACGCCAACAGCGCACGGGATGCCCTCGTAAAGCTGTGCACGCTGCCACTGCTCGCCGGGCGCAACATCGATGCCGCGTTCGTGACCCCCACGGTGGCATCGTGCATCGACATCGTCGTGCACTGCGAGATGGACAAGCGCGGTGCCCGTCGCATCACCGAGATCCTCGCGCCGAGCGGCCAGGTTGCAGGGGCCGCAGAGCACGGCGGAGTCATCGAGGCCAGCACGATCTTCGGTCTCGACGGCCGAGACCTCGTCGCGACCGGCGGATATCCCACGAAGCTCGCGAAGTTCCGCGCTGCCGGTCTCGACCCGTCGATCGTGCTGGCACGGGGCGACCGATGAGCACTGTGCTCGGCCTCATTCTGGGACTCGGTCTCGTGCTGTGCGCGGCGCCGTTCTTGTGGCCCGCATCGCTCGAGCCGGCAGCAGAAAGGCGCACCGGTCGTATTCGTTCTCGTCTCGATCGTGCTGGGCTCGAGAAGGTGCCGGTTTCGGTGTTCCTCGCCACAAGCGTGTGCCTCGGCCTGGTCGCGGCGGCTGTTGCAGAGGCGTCTCTGGCCGTTCTCGCGCTCGACGCCGCGGCGGCCGTAGTCGGTCTCTTGCTGCCGATCTGGGTGGTGCGCCACCGCGGGCGCGCTCGTCGGCGCGCGAGTCACACGTTCTGGCCGGATGCCGTGGACCACCTCGTCTCGGCCGTTCGCAGCGGCGTCGCCCTGCCCGACAGTGTCAGCGCTCTAGCGCACGCCCGTCCGGTCTCGGGCCGAGCCGCCTTCGCCGAGTTCGAAGCGACGTACCGCACGACGGGTAACTTCGGAGTGAGTCTCGATGCGCTCAAAGTACGGCTGGCAGACCCGACGGCCGACCGCATCCTCGAGACGCTGCGCATGTCGCGAGAGGTGGGCGGCACAGACCTCACCCGCGTGCTGAGGAGTCTCTCGGGCTACCTTCGAGAAGACGCAGCCATACGCAGCGAGGTCGAGGCCCGGCAATCGTGGGTCATGAACGCGGCCCGCCTCGGAGTCGCGGCGCCGTGGATCGTGCTCCTTCTCTTGTCGACGCGTCCCGAGGCTGCGGCGGCCTACAACAGCGCCGGGGGAGTCGTGCTCATCGTCGGTGGCCTCTGCCTCAGCATCATCGCCTATCGCGTGATGTTGTTCATCGCACGTATCCCCGAGGAACGGCGGTGGTTCGCATGAGCGCCACCGTGGCCTGGGCGATGATCTTCGGAGTCGTTCTGGGTATCGGCCTCTGGTCGCTGGTGAGTGTCACTCCGCGACTCTCGCGACCGTCGTTGGCCGAACGCACCGCCCCCTACCTCGTCGATGTCTCGGCCGGGGCTCGGCAGTTCCTGAATAAGCGTTCCAGCGACCCGCTTCCGGTTTTCGGCGTGTTGTTCTCGCCCTTGGCCCGGGTCGCCATAGACGTTCTCGACGGAATTCTCGGTGGCGCGGAGCAGATCGAGCGCCGACTGGCGCAATCGCGGTCGGAACTGTCGGTCGAGCACTTCCGCTCGCAGCAACTGGTCTACGCGGTAGTCGGCGCGACCGTGGGCACCGTGCTTGTCGTCGCGTCCTCGCCCACAACGACCCTGCCCGTGGCCACGCAACTGGCCATCCCCATCGTGCTGAGTGCGGTGGGGGTCATGGCGCGCGATCTGGTGCTGCGCAAGGCGGCGCGACGGCGCATCGCCCGCATCGAGAGTGAGCTTCCCACTGTTCTCGAATTCTTGACGCTGAGTCTCTCTGCCGGCGAGACCGTGCTCGACGGCCTGCGCAGAGTGGCGAGGGTCTCGACCGGAGAACTGGCTCGCGAGTTCGCCGTCGTCGTCACCGACGTCAACTCGGGCGTCGGACTGGTGTCCGCGCTCGAGTCACGGGCCGGCGCGTTGGCGCTCCCCGCGTTCACGCGCTGCGTCGAACAGATGACAGGAGCCCTCGAGCGCGGAACCCCGCTGTCCGACGTGCTGCGAGCACAGGCGCAGGATTCGCGCGAAGACACCAAGCGCGCGCTGCTCGAGGCGGCAGGCAAGAAGGAGGTCACGATGCTCGTCCCTCTGGTCTTCCTCATCCTTCCGACTACCGTGCTCTTCGCCGTGTGGCCGGGCATCGTCGTGCTGCAGACGGGATTCTGATGCAGATCGTCTCGCGAGTGACTCACGGCTTCATCATCGATTCACGCTCCGATTCCGCTGAAAAGAGAGATCCATGTCCTCGATAACAACTCGACTCGCCCGACGCCTCCGCGACGATCGCGGCGATGTACCCGGCTGGGTGCTCATCACTCTCATGACGGCCGGTCTGGTGATCATCATCTGGGGTCTCGCCGGTCCTGCGCTCAGCCAGGTCTTCGAGCAGGCGATCGATCGCGTCACGGCGTTCTGATCCGCTCATGGGGGCGAAGAGTCGGCGGATCCTGCAGAGACTGCGGCGTGACGACGGGTCGGCCGCCGTCGAGTTCGTTCTCGTGGGCGTGCTGCTGACCGCTCTGACGCTCGGGGTCATCCAACTGGCCTTCGCCCTCCACGTACGCAACACGCTGCTCGATGCGGCGGCAGAGGGTGCGCGGTTCGCGGCGCTCGCGGGAAACTCTCCCGAAGACGGAGCCGATCGAACGAGACAGCTCATCCGCACCGCCGTGGGCGCCGACTACGCCGCCGGAGTATCCGCCGGGTACACCGAATACCTCGGAGTGCCGGCGACCGAGGTCACCGTCAGCGCGCCCCTCCCGTTGGCTGGCCCGTTCGGGCCGCCGAGATCGTTGGAGGTGACAGGCCATGCCGCTGTGGAAGCGCTTGATGGCTGACGACGGATCAGCCTCCCTCGAGTTCATCACCGCGGGAATTCTGCTCCTGGTGCCGCTCGTCTACCTCGTGAGCGCACTGTCCGTGTTGCAGGGCGCCGCCTTCGCGGCGGAGGGCGCGGCGCGACAGGCAGCCCGGGTCTTCGTGCAGTCGGAGACGATCGAGCAGGGAGCCGCATCCGCCGAGAAGGCTGCGGCGATCGCGTTCTCCGACTTCGGCATCACCGATGGCGTCGCTCCGATCGAGTACTCGTGCGATCCGGTTCCGGATGCCTGCCTCACCCGGGCGGGTCACGTCACGGTGACCGTGCGCGTGTCCGTACCGCTGCCGCTGGTTCCGGCTTTTCTCGGTCGCGAGAACTCCGGCCGCATCCCCTTCGTCGCCACGGCGACCCAGACGGTCTCGAGATTCCACTCATGATGCGGGTCGTCTCATGAGAGCGAGTGCCGCAGCAGAGCGCGTGCGCTCCGACGAGGGATCGACTCTGCTGCTCACCATCTTCTACGCGGCCCTCGCGTTGCTCGTCGTGCTCGTTGTCGTGGCAGCGTCGAGTCTGTATCTCGAGCGCACGCGACTCTTCACCATGGCTGACGGCGCCGCCCTCGCAGGCGCAGAGTCGTTCTCGCTCGACGACGTCGAACTCGTCGAATCGGCGGTCGTTCCGAGGCTGGATCCGCAGGCCGTCGACTCTGCTGTCGACGACTACCTCGCCAAAACTCCGTCGGCCGCATCGTTCGACGATCTCGCCGTGATCGAGGCGACCACCCCAGACGGCCGAAGCGCCACCGTCACACTGTCGGCGACGTGGCGGCCGGCTGTGCTGTCTCTCGTCGTGCCGAACGGGTTTCCCATCGAGGTCACCTCGGTCGCCCGTTCGACATTCCGCTGAAATCTGCGCAAGGCCCTCAGGCCACGCACAGCTTCGGCGTAGAGTACGTGTCCATGACTTCGAGCTCACCGGCACCTCAGATGGAACTCACCGAGCGGGCGAAGTGGCAGGCGTTCGCCGTCGCCGTGGGCGTTGCCGCGCTCACCATCCTCGACCTCTCGAAGGTCAACGTGGGTCTTCCGTCGATCGAGAAGGCACTCGGCGCCGGCTCGACCGAGCTGCAGTTGATCGTCGCCGGCTACGCGCTCGCCTTCGGCCTGGCGCTCGTTCCTGCCGGCCGGCTGGGCGACATCTACTCGCGCAAACTGCTCTTCTCGATCGGCCTCATCTCGTTCACGCTCGCGAGTCTCGCCTGCGCGCTGGCCCCGACGGTCGAGACGCTGCTCATCGCTCGCATCCTCCAGGGAGTCGCCGCCGGCATCCAGATGCCCCAGGTGCTGGGGCTCGTGCAGCAGCTGTTCCAGGGCTCGGCTCGGGGGCGCGCGTTCGGCATCTTCGGAGCGACGATCGGTGTATCGACCGCGTTCGGTCCGACCCTCGGCGGCCTCCTGATCGCCCTCGGCGGCGAGACCGACGGGTGGAGACTCCTGTTCTGGATGAACATCCCGCTCGGCCTCATCGCCCTGTTCTTCGCCCTGCGCCTGCTGCCGTCGAAGCCGAAGGGGTCGACGGTCAAGACAGAACTCGACCTCGTCGGAATCCTGCTCCTCGGCTTCTCGGTGTTCAGCGTCATGGTTCCCTTCGTCTTCACGACGGGCGGCCCCGACGACGACCCGAAACGCTGGTTCTGGCTGGTCGGCTTCGTTCTCGGAACCATCGCCTTTCTCCTGTGGGAGCGCGACTACTCGCGCCGAGGAAAGTCCTCCGTCGTGCACTTCGCGCTCTTCCGTATCGCCTCGTACCGCAACGGCATCCTCGTGGCCACGGCGTACTTCGCCGCCATCCCCGGCACCTTTCTGCTCACGACGCTCTACCTGCAGCAGGGCCTCGGCGCGCTACCCGTCTTCGCGGGCATGGTGAGCATCCCGTTCGCGCTCACCTCGGCGGCCAGCTCGCTCATCGGCGGACGCATCGTCGAGCGCTATGGGCGCAAACTCGTGGTCATCGGCACGATCACGGTCATCGTGGGCTTCTCGCTGATCCTCGCCGCCGCCGTGCTCACCCCGCGCGATCAGACCATCTGGTGGATGGCCGCCGCCATGGCCGTTGCGGGAGCGGGAGGCGGTCTCGTGATCTCGCCCAACCAGACGCTCACACTGGCCGAGGTGCCCGTCAGCGAGGGCGGCGTCGCAGGTTCGCTCGCGCAGGTCGGGCAACGAGTCGGCACCGCGATCGGTGTCGCGGCCGTGAGCTCGACCTTCTTCTCGACGCTCTACCGAGAGACGACGACGCCCGACAAACTCACCGTGTACCACGACGGATTCCGCAACGGCATCCTCATCGCGATCTCACTCATCACGGTCTCCCTCGTCGTGGGTCTCGTCGACCTGAGGTCGCGTGCGAAAGCCCGTGCCCAGCAAGGCGCGCCATCCGCCGGATGAGAACTGCCGACGCCTGATCAGGCGGACGGGCGACCCGGCCTACGGGGAACGTAGCGGGGCACGTAGCGCAGCATCATGCCCGCGCCCAGCACCCCGATGACGCCCATGATCGCGGTCGAGAGCGACAGGGTGGCCACGGCCACGACGAGAGACACGAGCAGGGGAGCGGCGGCCGTTCCGGCGTCGCCGGTGAAGCGGAACGCCCCGAGGAAGGGTGCCGGGTCGTTCTTGGGCGCCAGATCGGCGCCGAGGGTCATCAGGATGCCGCTGCCGATTCCGTTCGCGAGGCCGGTGATCGCGGTAATGCCGATGAACCAGCCCACGGCGTTCTGCAGGTCGTGGGTGAACGCCAGAGCGAAGAGTCCGATACCCATACCGAGCATCGAGGGCACCACGCTCCACAACCGGCCGAAGCGATCCATCACCTGACCGCTGGCATAGAACAGCGCGAAGTCCATGGCGCCGCCCAGTCCGATGATCAGTGCGGTCGTGCTCTCGGGCAGCCCCAGGCTGACAGCCCAGAGCGGCAGGATGACGGAGCGACTGGCGCGTAGCGCTCCGACGATCGCCACTCCCGTTCCGAGCCGGATGAGTACCCCGCGGAAGGCCACGATCGTGCGGAAAAGCCCCTGCGATTCCTCGGCGACGAGATGTTCGCCCTCTGTCTCGCGTGTTCCTCGCGCACGGGCAGCCGCTGCGGCCCGCGCGGTGGGGTCGGGCAGCAGCATCAACAGCACGATCACCATGACGGCGCACCCGAGATGCACCCAGAACACGATCGCAGCGTGCGCGGTGAGCGCGATGAGGCCGGCGGCGATGAACGGTCCGACGAACCAGCCCGCTCTGAACGTTCCGCCGAGAGTCGATAGCGCCCGAGCCCGGTACGGCATCGGAACGAACGTGGTCATGAACGCGTGCCGCGCCAGAGCGAAGGTCGCGGTCGACAGCCCGAGCAGAAAGATGCCGACCCCGAGCATCCAGGGCCCGGATGCGACGATGCACGTCGTCACGCCGATGATCGAGACGAGCGATGCCCCGACCATGGCCCTTCGCTCGCCGATGCGGCTCACGATCCAGCCGCTCGGAATGTCGCCGATGAGCTCTCCGACCATGATCATCGCCGCGATGAAGCCGGCGAAGGCAAGACCCGCTCCGAGATCCTGGGCGATGGCGGGAATGATCGGGATGATCGACCCCTCGCCGATCGCGAAGAGCAACGAGGGAAGGAGGGCGGGTAGGGCGATGGAACGGAAACGGAAACCGGTCTCTGTGTCGCTCATATCGCATCCAACCCTACGCCGGAGGATCGCCCGCGGCCGCCCGCTAGGCTGGGTGCACCATGCAGGAACTTGATTTCAGCGAGCAGATCGCCGCCCTCCGCTCCACCTTCCGCGACATCCTCTCGGTCATCGACGTCGATGACCTCAAGGCTCGTATCGACGACCTCAGCGCGCAGGCCGGTGTACCCGACCTCTGGGACGACACCGAAAAGGCCCAGAAGGTCACCAGCGCACTGTCGCACGCGCAGTCCGATCTGGCGAAGGTCACCAGCATCACCTCACGGCTCGAAGACCTCGAGATCATGGTCGAGCTCATCAACTCCGAGGGCGACGAGGAGTCGGCACAGGAGGCCCAGGCCGAACTCGAGAGCCTCACGAAGCTCCTCGGAGAGCTCGAGGTGCAGACGCTGCTGAACGGCGAGTACGATCCGCGGGCCGCCGTCATCACGATCCGCGCGGGAGCGGGCGGCGTCGACGCCGCCGACTTCGCCGAGATGCTGCTGCGCATGTATCTGCGCTACTCCGAGCAGCATGGATACTCGGTCACCGTGCTCGACACCAGCTACGCAGAAGAGGCGGGCATCAAGAGCGCGACCTTCGAGGTCGACGCCCCCTACGCCTTCGGAACGCTGTCGGTCGAGGCCGGAACCCACCGGCTCGTGCGTATGAGCCCCTTCAACTCGGCGGGCAAGCGCCAGACCAGCTTCGCGGCCGTCGAGGTCATCCCGCTCATCGCCCAGACCGAGTCGGTCGATGTTCCCGAGAGTGACATCCGGGTGGATGTCTTCCGCTCGTCGGGCCCGGGCGGCCAGTCGGTCAACACCACGGACTCGGCTGTGCGCATCACGCACCTTCCCACAGGGATCGTCGTCAGCTGCCAGAACGAGAAGAGCCAGATCCAGAACAGGGCGGCAGCGCTCCGCGTGCTGCAGTCGCGTCTGCTGCTGTTGCAGCGCGACGAGGAGAACGCCAAGAAGAAGGAGCTGGCCGGCGTGATCACCGCCAGCTGGGGAGACCAGATGCGCAGCTACGTGCTCGCGCCGTATCAGATGGTCAAAGACCTGCGCACGGACTACGAATCGAACAACCCCTCGAATGTCTTCGACGGTGAGCTCGACGGCTTCATCTCGGCCGGCATCCGCTGGCGCAAGCAGAAGGTCTCCTAGGCAATACCGGGCTCGCATTCAGACTCGCGGTCCAATCGGCGCTCCGTGGCGAGTCGTGCGCTGAGTAGCATCTCGGCCTGCTTAAGCTCAACCTGCCATGATTCGATTTGATCACGTATCCCAGATTTACCGGGGGACCAAGAAGCCGGCGCTGAACAGCGTCGACCTCGAGATCCTCCGCGGTGAATTCGTCTTTCTTGTCGGAGCCTCCGGTTCCGGCAAGTCGAGCTTCCTGCGCCTCGTGCTGAAGGAAGACAAGCCCACGAACGGCAGCATCCACGTGCTCGGCCAAGATCTGGGAACGATCTCATCGCGCAAGGTGCCCTATTTCCGGCGCAACCTCGGCGTCGTCTTCCAGGACTTCCGCCTGCTGCCGAACAAGAACGTGTTCGACAACGTCGCCTTCACCCTGCAGGTCATCGGCAAGTCTCGCGGATTCATCCAGGAGGCCGTGCCCGACGTGCTCGCCATGGTCGGTCTCAACGAGAAAGCCAACCGCCTTCCGCACGAGCTGTCGGGCGGTGAACAGCAGCGCGTGGCCATCGCCCGCGCGGTGGTCAACAAGCCCGCCATCCTGCTCGCGGACGAGCCGACCGGTAACCTCGACCCCCTGACCTCGGGGGGCATCATGCAGGTTCTGCAGCGCATCAACGCGGGCGGTACCACGGTGATCATGGCCACACACGACAACGCCATCGTCGACCAGATGCAGCGCCGCGTGATCGAGCTCGTGCAGGGCGAGGTCGTTCGCGACGAGCTTCAGGGCGGCTACGGCATGACCGCCGAGATTGCGCTGCGCGACAGCGGAATGACCGCGGAGATCGGTATTCCCGGAATGGTGCGCGGCAGCCGCGGTATGAGCGGTACCACGCCGACGTTCTCGGCCCCGGTTGTCACACCGCAGCCATCGTCGACCTCCCAGAATCCTGTCGCTCCGGCTCAGACGCCTGCAGCTCAGACACCTGCGACTCAGACGCCGGCGGGTCAGGCCCCCGACCAGGGCGAGCCGGCCGCGTCGGCACCCCCCGCACCCGTGCCCGCGGCATCCGCGCCCCCGGCGCCGCTGTCGGCCACCCCTCGCGCCGTCGACCCCGTCACCGATCAACTCGGCCTGGCCGAGAAGCTGGGGCTCCGCGCTCCCGGCGAACGAATCGATCCAGCCAAGGACCAGAACGTAGGACCCACCTCGTGAGACTCGGACTCATCTTCGGCGAGGTCGGCACCGGCCTCCGACGCAACGTCTCGATGGTCATCTCCGTCGTGCTCGTCACGTTCATCTCGCTCACCTTCGTGGGCACGGCAATTCTTCTGCAGATGCAGATCGGCCAGATGAAGAACTACTGGTACGACAAGGCCCAGGTCGCGGTCTACCTCTGCACCGCCACCGACACGGGGGAGACCTGCGGGAACGGCGACGCAACCCAGGACCAGATCGATGCCGTCAAGGCGCAGCTGGATGGTTCGACCCTGTCGCCGTTCATCGACAAGTACTACTTCGAGGATCACGATCAGGCCTTCGAGAACTTTCAGAAGCAGTTCAAGGGCAACCCGGTCACCGACTATGTGACGCCCGACCTGCTTCCGCAGACCTTCTGGGTGAACCTGAAAGATCCCACGCAGTCCGCCGTGCTCGTCGAAAGTCTGTCGGGCTTCGCCGGAGTGCAGAGCGTCACCGATCAACGAAGTTATCTGGAGCAGATCTTCACGGTGTTGAACGCCGCCAGCTACACGGCGATCGCCGTCGCCGCCATCATGCTGATCGCGGCAGTGCTGCTGATCGCCACGACTATCCGACTCTCGGCGTTCTCTCGTCGCCGAGAACTCGGGATCATGCGATTGGTCGGTGCGTCGAACAGGTTCATCCAGACACCGTTCATCATCGAGGGTGTGATCGCGTCGCTGATCGGTTCGGCCCTGGCAGGTTTGGCAATATGGGCGATCGTCAAGTTCTTCGTGCAGGGATGGCTGCTCAATCAGTTGCCGTTCACGTCGTTCGTCAGCACGGGAGACGCGCTTCTCGTAGCGCCGATCCTGATCGTGGTCGGTGCCGTGCTGGCAGCGCTGTCGGCGAAGTTCGCCATCACCCGCTACCTCAAGGTCTAGACAGTCTCGTCGCGGCTGCGGGCGTGCGCGCCCGCGGCTGGGCGTATACTGGACGGCTGCCGCACGCGAGGTTCGGCACACTAAGTCATCAGGAGTTCAACGTGCCCAAGGAGAGCGGTCAGAAGGTCGTCGCGACCAACCGCAAGGCTCGGCACGACTACACCATCGAGTCGACGTACGAGGCCGGAATGGTCTTGAACGGCACAGAGGTCAAGTCGCTTCGCATGGGCCGCGCCTCGCTGGTCGACGGCTACGCGTTCATCGAGAACGGCGAAGCGTGGCTCGACGCTGTGCACATTCCCGAGTACACGCAGGGAACGTGGAACAACCACACCCCGCGGCGTAAGCGCAAGCTGCTGTTGCACAAAGAGCAGATCCTCAAGCTGCACAACAAGACGAAAGAGGGCGGTTACACCCTCATTCCGTTGCAGCTCTACTTCAGCGACGGACGCGCCAAGGTGGAGTTGGCCGTGGCGAAGGGAAAGCGCGAGTACGACAAGCGGCAGACGCTGCGCGAGCGCCAAGACAAGCGCGAGTCCGACAGGGCCATGTCGGCACGACGCAACCTCGGCGACTGATCTCCTCTTCGCTCGGCCTCACTGCAGCGTCAGACTCATTACAGAGTCAGCGACGTTCCAGTCAGCTCTTCCGACCGCTGCCACAGCCTGGCGGCGACGGTCCGGTCGCGAGACCACGCCTTCGCAGTGGTGACACGCGGACGACCGCGCAGCTGCTGCCAGCCAGCAGGTCCGACGTATTCGCCGCCACGCAGGTACTCGTCGGTGGCGGCCAGCACGATCGGCCAGGCGCCGGCATCCTTGCCCTGAGCGAAAGAACGCAGCAGCGTCTGCACGACGGCCCCGGGTCGCTCATCAGGCCCGACGCCGGGGCGCAGCGGTGTCAGCTCGTCGAGGGCGAATCCGGGATGCGCGACGATGCTCCGTGTCTCGTGGCCCGCCTCCCGAAGTCGCCTGTCGAGCTCGAAGGCGAAAGTCATCACGGCCAGCTTCGAGCGCGAGTAGCTTTGAAAGCTGCGGAACCGTTCGGGGGAGCCGTGCTCCTCGAGGTCGAGGGCGAAGAAGCGGTGACTGATGCTGCCCAGGTGAACGATGCGAGAACCGGCCGTTGCGAGAAGCGCGGGCATCAGCCGGGAGATCAGGGCGAAATGGCCGAGGTGGTTGGTGCCGAACATGCTCTCGAACCCGTCGACCGTCTTCGCCTCGGCGGTGCCCTCGGTGATGCCGGCGTTGGCGACCAGAACGTCTATCGACGGCAGCTCGGCGAGTTCGTCGGCTGCGCGCGACACACTCGCGAGGTCGGCGAGATCGAGCTGCACGAACGAGGGCTGCTCGATGTTCTCGACTTCGCGGAGCAGCGATTCGATCGCGCGCTTCGCTTTGGCCTCGTTGCGGCTCGCGATCACCACTCGAGCGCCCCGCTGGGAGAGCTGTTCGGCGGTGAAGTATCCGAGTCCGGCGTTGCCGCCGGTGACGACGACGGTTCGGCCGAGCAGATCGCGGGTCATGCGGTTGCCGCAAATCGCGCCTCGATGGATGCGCTGATCACGACGTCGGCCGGCGTCAGGTCGAGCGGCCCGCCACCACTGCTCTTCGCCATCTCGTGTGCGGCGAATCGAGCGACGCCCACGCCGGGGCCTGCCCCCGTGTCATCACCGAGCATCCCGGGGTCGGCGATGGCTATCGGGCGCAGGTTCGACAGGCCGAGCGCTTCGGCGTAGCTCTGTGCTTTCGAGCGGGCGGTGGCGATCGCGGTCTTCTGCGCATCGGTCTGCAGACGGGAACGCGTGGACGAGGTCAGCGACCATTCGACCGACGCCACCGTCACTCCGTCACGGAACGCGACCGAGTCGAGCCAGGTCGCCAGCTCCGAGAAGTCACGGAAGCGAGCACGCACGGTCGTCGTGGCGTGATAGACGGGCGGCAGCTGAGCTCCGTCCTGACTCCACGGGCGTTGGCCCCATACGCTCACCCGGTCGGCGCTCCAGCGCGTGACAGCATCGGCGATCGGATCGTGCAGGGCGCGGAGGCTCTCGGACATCGCCGCGTGCAGTTCGCGAGTCTTCTCGAACACGGGCTGGCGCTCCGGTCCCTCGAACCCGAGGGTGAGCTGCACCGTCGCGCGTTCAGGAGTGTGATGGGTGTCGGCCGACGCCGCGACGGAGATGATTGTCTCGCTCATGACTTCACCCTATCTGCGGGCGGTGACGAGCGGTTGTGGTTATCGCAGCAGATCTGTCGTAGACTAAGAAGCTGCATCCATCGAGGTGCTGGTATGAAACACACAACTCAACAGTGCGTGATAGTGACCCGCTCGGGGATGATCGGTTTCGACATTGCCTGCGAAACTGCGAGAAGCGGGTCGAGGATTCAGGGTTATCTCGTTAACGATCTCTGAAAAACAATAAGTGCCAAATCAAACCGCACTGTCTCTGCTCAGGCAGACTTCGCCCTCGCGGCGTAGTTCTCTTCTAAGCACTAAATAGAGACCGTCAGTCCGGGAATGCTCTCTACCCGGGTTCTGGCGACATTCAGAGAGATTGCTTCCGCGTTACGCCTGAGGGCGCGGAGGGACTTGCACTCGGGCTGGGCCCGTCGAGCTAGATGCCTGTAGCAAAGCTCGGGGCCGAGTAAAGCGAACTCAACAGGATACGCCCGTAGAAGGCGCAGAATCACAGCAGTGGACCGGGGTTCAATTCCCCGCATCTCCACCACTGAGGTCACATCACGCACTGTTGGTTTCACGTTCCGTTGGAGTTCGTACTCAGCTGGCTCTATGTCCGGCTGGCCTCCATTGTTCAGCGCCCGCGAAGTCCGACCGACGTCGGGATGTCCTGCCGTTGCCCACCGGAGTGCACGATCTCGTCGCCATCGACGCGCACCTGAGTCGCGTGGGCACGGAGCGCCGCCGTGACGGTGGGCCGCCTGTGTTCTAGCTCGAACCACTCGACGTCGTCGCCCGGTTCGGCCACGATCTCCGCCAACGGCGTGTTTGTCAGGCGACACGCGGCGACGGTCGCGTCGTGCATCCGTACGTGATCCGGATGCCCGTAGCCGCCCGCATCGTCGTAGCCCACGACGAGAGACGGCCGCACATGCTCGATCAGCGCCGCCAGGTCGTTCGTCACCTCGTCGAGAGGCGCGCTGACAAGCGCGTCCGGAGTGACGTCGGGCGACGGACCAGCGAGATCGGGAGTGATCCAGGACATGCCCGAGTCGCGATACCGTCGATCGGCACGGTCGTTCGTTCGTGCAGGAGCGCTTCCGAGCCAGTATCTGTCGCTGATTCCGAGAATCGTGGATGCCGCGTTCAGCTCGTTCTCACGGATCTGCGACAGGGTCTCGGGGTCGGGCTCTGCCGCCAGCGAACCGGCGACGATCTCTCCGCGTTCTCCACGCGTGGCGGTCACCAGATGCACCCGGATGCCGCGGGCGACCATCTCGGAGATCAGAGCGCCGGTGGCGAGGGTTTCGTCATCGGGATGCGCGTGCACGAAGAGCACGCTGCGAATGCCGTCGAGAATGTTCACGCGACTGCGAGACGGGAGACGAGGTCGTCGTACACGCGGAGGAGCGCTTCTGCCGAATGCGACCAACTGAGCGTCTCCGCACGTTCACGGGCCCTCATCGACAGGGCTGTCGCCTCGTCGCCATCCGAGATGAGCCGCGTGATCGCCTGCGCCCAGACCTCTGGATCGCGGGAGTCGATGACGATGCCTGTGACACCGTCGATCACCGCCTCTCGAAGACCTCCCGATGCCGCAGCGACCACAGGAACCCTGCTCGCCGCGGCCTCGAGTGCGACGAGCCCATAGGTCTCGGAGTGAGAGGGGATCAACACGACCCGTGCCTGACGCAACAACTCGGCGAGTGCCTCGCGGGATTGCGGTCCGATGAAGTGCACCAGATGACCGATGCCCCTGAGCTCCGCGAGCCGTGACAACTCGTCGACATAGCCGTCGAAGTCTGCGGATGCGTCGCCCGACACCACGAGTTCTGGACGGAGATCGGGAGAAACCGCGGCGATGGCCTCGATCGCGAGGTCCAGGCCTTTCAGAGGCTGCAATCGCGCTGCGACCACCGCGTAGGGCGCGCGCGGGCTCGACGAGGGTTCAGATGTGGCGGGTGCGAACAGATCACTGTCGACTCCGGGGGAGACGACCGTGATGCGCTCGGGTGCGCCGCCCAGGCGGCTCTCGATCGTGCGGGCCTCGGCCTCACTGATCGCGACGAGGGCGTCCGATTCCCGTGCGAGCCATGATTCGCCGGCCATGCGCCCCGGAGACTCCGACCGTTCTCCGTCGGAGAGAGGTGTGGAGTCGTCTGCCGCGATGCTGTGGAAGCTTTGGACGTGCGGTATTCGTCGGGCGCGTGCGACGGGCAAGGCGGCCATTCCCGAGAACCAGTGATGCGAATGGATGACGTCGTATGGGCCGAGCGTCGAGAGGCGTTGGCTGAACTCGGCGATGAAGTTCTCGTGGTCGCCTTTCGCGGCCGGCTCTGCTGGACCCGCATCGACGAAGCGCAGACGAAGGTTGTCTCCGAGAGTGAGCACGGGCGGGGCCGTCGTCGTTGAGCGCCTCGTGATGATCTCGACGTCGTGCCCCAGTGACGCCAGGGCCTGTGCTTGGTGCAGTACGACGACGTTCATGCCCCCGGCGTCGCCGGAACCGGGCTCGTCTGCCGGCGAGGTGTGCAGACAGACGAGAGCTATGCGCAGCACTTAGACGAACACTCGATAACCGTTGACGAACTTGTTGACGGGCGCGAGGATCGCCACGAGCGGCACGAACATGCGCAGCAGGTAGACGATCACGGTGAGCTGGCCGAGGTCGGCGAGCGCGAACAGGCCGAGAGCGACGGCGCCCCAGCCGAGCGCGATCGTCAGAGAGCGCGTCGTGGCGAGGAACGGAGCGGCCGTACCCACGGCGGCGAACACGATTCCCGCGTCGGCGACGAACCCGCGAAGCCCGGCGTCGTCGAACTGACCGACCAGCACCCACAGCACGATGGCGATGGCCCAGAAGAGAACGAACAGGCCGCCGCCGACGGCCTTGGTCAGATACTTGACTGGAGCGGAGGTCTTGGCCGGGGCGGGAGCAGTCGTCATAACTAGAAATTCTAGCCCGAGGCCCATACGTCTCGTGGACGATGTCGGTGGCAGGTGTCAGGCTCGATACATGCGATGCACGATTGTTCCCCCGTATCTGCTGGCCCGCCTCTCACGGCTCGACGCGAGCGGTCTCGAAGCCGTCGCGACAGCGGCTCACGAGACCTTGATGCACACTCGACCGCTGCGTGAGGCGCGCCAGGGCGCCGTCGTGCGCCCCGCCGATCCTCGCCAAGCTGGCCTCGGTCCTCGGCGCACGATCAGCGACGCGGGTGGCCGCGAGACCCTCCCGGGAACGGTCGTCCGAACCGAAGGCGCACCACCGACGGGTGACCCGGCTGTAGACGAGGCATACGACGGTCTCGGGGCGACGTACGCCCTTTTCGCAGACGCCTACGGCCGGACGTCGATCGATGATCGCGGGCTCGGGCTCGACGCCACGGTGCATTACGGCGCACGGTACGACAATGCTTTTTGGGACGGCGAGCGCATGGTGTTCGGCGACGGAGACGGCGAGATCTTCCGACGCTTCACGCTCTCGCTGAGCGTCATCGGTCACGAACTCAGCCACGGAGTGACGCAATTCTCGAGTCCGCTCGACTACTCCGGCCAGTCCGGTGCTCTCAACGAATCGGTCTCCGACGTGTTCGGTGCTCTGGTCGAGCAGCACGCCAGGCAGCAGACCACCGACCAAGCGAGCTGGCTCATCGGAGAAGAGCTGTTCACCGACATGGTCGAGGGCGCTGCTCTCCGCTCGATGAAGGCTCCCGGAACCGCGTACAACGACGATGTGCTCGGTCAAGACCCTCAGCCTGCTCATATGCGTGACTTCGTCGACACGAGTGACGACAATGGCGGGGTGCACATCAACTCGGGCATCCCGAATCGAGCGTTCTACCTCGTGGCCGAGTCGCTCGGCGGGTACGCGTGGCAGCGCGCAGGGCAGATCTGGTACGACACTCTCAGCAGCGGCGAGCTTGCGCCTCGTGCGACGTTCGCCGACTTCGCGCGAGCCACGGAGCAGTCTGCCAGCCGTCGTTTCGGCGCCACCTCGAGCGAACTCGAAGCGGTCGAACGGGCGTGGTCCTCCGTCGGAGTCCGACCATGAACATCACGGTCGTTCGCACCGGCGGCTTCGCGGGCCTGCGTCGAACGTGGCGCGTCGACGTCGACGACCAGTCGCGCTCGGCACTCGACGAGTGGATCAGAATCCTCGATGCCTGTCCTTGGCAAGAAGGCATAGACCTCGACGGCGACGGCGTGCCCGATCGTTTTGTCTTCATGATCACGGTTCAGTCACCTCCCGATGCCGTGACGACCGCCGTCGACGCAGGGGGCCCCGAATTGCGAGCGACTCTTCCCGAAACCCGGGTGGTCGGCCCATGGAAGCAGTTGGTCGATCGCGTGCAGTCGACCGATCGCGTCGACTTATGACGACCCCGAAACATGCTGTCAACACGGGAGCGCTAGTTTAGGTCGGTGACGATTTTCGCTGACACGAACCCTGGCAATCCCGAGCTCAGCCGCAGAAGCATCCGCGACGAGGTCGACGCTGCGTTGCGCGCAGACGTGCGCCTTCTCGGATCGCTGCTCGGAAAGATTCTGACCGAAGCTGGCGGTACAGAGCTGTTGAACGACGTCGAGCGGTTGCGGGAGCTCACCATCGACGCATACGAGAAGCAGAACAACGCCTCGATCGAAGACGCAGAGAAACTCGTCGACTCGTTCACGCCTGTTCGTGCCGAGCAGGTAGCGCGCGCGTTCACGAGCTACTTCCATCTGGCCAACCTGGCTGAAGAGCATCACCGGGTGAGGGTACTGAGAACGCGCTTCTCGTCTCCGAGCGATCCGGCACCCGCGGATTCGCTGCCTGCCGCCATCGAGCGCCTCGTCGATGAGGTCGGTCGTGAGCAGACGGCGGAGCGGCTGGCAGCGCTACGGTTCCATCCCGTCCTCACGGCCCATCCGACAGAGGCGCGTCGGCGGGCGGTCGCCTCGGCCATCCGGCGCATCAGCGACCTCCTCTCCGACAGGGATTCCGGTCAGCAGGGCCGTTTGGCTGCCGCGGAGATCGAACGGCGCCTTCTCGAGCAGATCGATGTGCTCTGGCGCACGTCTCCACTGCGCACGACCAGGCCGACGCCGCTCGACGAAGTCCGCACAGCGATGAACATCTTCGACCAGACGTTGTTTCAGGTCGTGCCGCAGGTCTATCGGCTTCTCGACGACTGGATGCTCGACTCGGAGGCGGGCAAGAAGCCCGTGGTCGCGCCGGCGTTCATGCGGCTCGGAAGCTGGATTGCGGCAGATCGGGATGGAAACCCCTTCGTCACGGCAGAGGTCACAGAAGAAGCGGCGGCGATCGCCAGCGAGCACATCCTTTTCGGTCTCGAACACGCGGCCACGCGCATCGGTCGCACCCTGACTCTCGATTCCGAGGACACCCCGCCCAGCGAAGCGCTGTTGGCGCTGTGGCAGCGGCAGGAGTCCATCGCTCCCCAGGTGACCAGTCAGATCGGCACCCGTTCACCGCACGAACCTCATCGCCGCGTGCTCATGGTCATTGCGGCCCGCATCGTCGCCACCCGGCAGGGCACCGAGCTCGCCTACGGTCTGCCCGACGAGCTGATCTCCGATCTGCGGGTGATCCAGCAGTCGCTGCGCGAGGCGGGCGCCGACCGCAGCGCCAACGGCGAGCTGCAGAACCTCATCTGGCAGGTCGAGACCTTCGGTTTTCACCTGGCCGAGCTCGAGGTGCGTCAGCACTCGAAGGTGCATCGACAGGCGCTCGAGGAGATCCGGTCCGGCGGCGAACTGAGCGAGATGACCCACGAGGTCCTGTCGGTCTATCGCACCATTGCCACGCTGCAGAAGCGCTACGGAACGGCGGCGGCTCGTCGCTACATCGTGTCGTTCACTCAGTCTTCGGCCGATATCGCGACCGTCTTCGCCCTGGCCGAGGCCGCACTCGGATCGCCCGAGGCTGCGCCGGTTCTCGACGCCGTTCCTCTGTTCGAGACGTTCGCCGATCTCGAGGCGAGCACAGACATCCTCGACGAGATGATCACGTTGCCGCAGGTGCAGGAGCGCCTCGCTGCGACGGGTCGAAAGCTCGAAGTCATGCTCGGCTACTCCGACTCCTCGAAAGACGTGGGTCCGGTCTCCGCGACGCTGGCGCTCTACTCGGCCCAGGAACGCATCTCGCGTTGGGCACAGGACAACGACATCGAGTTGACGCTGTTCCATGGTCGTGGCGGTGCTCTCGGCCGAGGCGGCGGGCCCGCGAACGAAGCCGTCATGGCTCAGCCGGGTGGCTCGGTGGAGGGCCGGTTCAAACTGACCGAGCAGGGCGAGGTGATCTTCGCCCAGTACGGCGACAAGGCGATCGCGGCACGCCACATCGAACAGATGGCTGCAGCGACGCTTCTCGCGTCGAGTCCGTCGAACGAAGAGGCCAACAACACGGCTACGCGCGACTTCGCTGACATCGCCCGCACTCTCGACCTGCGGTCGCGTGAACGCTTCTTCGAACTCATCAAGGCAGACGGCTTCGCTCCGTGGTTCGCGCAGGTGACGCCGATGGAGGAGGTGGGCTTGCTCGCACTGGGTTCTCGACCCGCGCGCCGCGGGCTCTCAGTGGAGTCGCTCGAAGACCTTCGCGCCATCCCGTGGGTGTTCGCGTGGACTCAGGCGCGCATCAATCTGACAGGCTGGTTCGGGCTGGGCGCGGCTCTCGCCGCCGTGGGAGACGTCGATGCACTCCGTGATGCCTATGCCCGCTGGCCGCTCTTCACCGCCATGATCAACAACGTCGAGATGTCGCTCGCGAAGACCGACGACAGGCTTGCCGAGCGGTACCTCGCCCTGGGCGATCGCGACGACCTGGCTTCTCTCGTGCTCGACGAGATGGAGACAACCCGCGAGTGGGTTCGGCGCACGACCGGGCACGGCGAGATCCTCGAGGGTCGCCCCGTACTCCAGCGTGCGGTTCGTCTGAGGAGTCCGTACGTCGATGCTCTGTCGCTTCTGCAGCTTCGTGCCCTGAGGGCTGTGCGCAGTTCGGGCAGCGTCGACCCGGCCGACGACACGCACCGGCTTCTCCTGCTGGCCGTCAACGGGGTCGCCGCCGGTCTGCAGAACACGGGATAGGCAATCGTGTCCGTTGCACACCGGTCCGTGTATCAGGCCCTACTCGGCGAACGGATCGACCGACTGCAGCCAGAACTGTCGCACTACGTCGGCGGCGCTGCCCGTGGCGAGGCCGGAATCGGGCGCGGGGTCTACGAGTTCGCGGGGCCGTCGAAGAGTTGGCTCGTGCCCCTTTTTGCGGCCATTGCCCGCGCCGATGCCTTGTTCGGGGAGCGCGGACGCGCGGGCCTCACGGTGGTCAATGTGCCGCACGCCGACAGCCACGGTCGGCTGTGTCTCAGTTCGACCCGCACGTTCGCCTTCGCGGACGTGACGCGAACGATGCAGGACACGATGCTGGCCGGCCGCGACGGTCTGCTGCACGACTTCCTCGGCAGATCCCGTTTCCTCGAGGTATCGCTTCGGCTTTCCGTGTCACCCGAGGGCTGGCTCCGGATGCGATCGGTCGGCACCTGGCTCTGGGTGGGGCGTGTGCGCATTCCGGTTCCGCAGATCTTGTCGGCGCGGGTGGACCTTCTCGAACGCTGGGACGCCGAGACGGCAAGCCAACGAGTCGAGGTGACCCTCACGCATCCCATCTTGGGCCGGGTGTTCGAGTACCGCGGGTCGTTCGAGTACGACCCTCGGGCGGGGCGGGTCGGCGATGTCGACACGACCCGCATCGATCGCCGGCACTAGCGCGCCTCCGGTGCGTCGTCGAGGGGCGCCTACTCGGCGAGTACTCGTAGGGCCTCGTCGTGCAGCAGCCCGTTGGTGGCGAGAGCCGAGCCCGACCACGGTCCGGGGATCCCATCGACCGAGGTGAACCGACCGCCTGCTTCGGTGATCACGGGTATCAGCGCTGCCATGTCGTAGGGCTGCAGGTCGAACTCGCCGGCGACATCGAGCGCACCCTCGGCGACGAGCATATACGACCACATCTCGCCGTAGGCCCGTGTGCGCCAGACGCCGCGGCTCAGAGAGAGGAGGCTCTCGAGCCTGCCCGCCTCGTCCCAGCCCTTGAGGCTGTTGTAGCTGATGCTCGCATCGTCGAGTCGGGCGACTGCCGAGACAGCGAGACGTCGCGCGGGAGATGACGGTGCCAGCGTGGAGTCCGTCGTCCACGCACCCTGCCTGAGCGCACCCCACCAACGACGACCGAGAGCGGGCGAGCTGACGACTCCGACGACCGGTTCGCCGTCGACGACGAGCGAGATCAAGGTCGCCCACACCGGGACGCCCCTCAGATAGTTCGCCGTGCCGTCGATGGGGTCGATGATCCACTGTCGCGTCGAATCACCAGCGGAGCCATACTCTTCGCCGAGGATGGCGTCTTCCGGTCGTGCCGCAGCGAGCCGGTCTCTGATCTCGCGCTCGACGGCCTTGTCCGCATCCGTCACCGGGGTTCGATCGGGCTTCTTCTCGACGACGAGATCGAGCGCCATGAAGCGATCGAGCGAGATCGTGTCGGCGGCGTCGGCGATCTCGAGGGCAAGGGCCAGGTCATCTGAGTACGGCTCGGTCATGCCCTAAGAGTAGCCAGCGCGGGTGAACAGCCGGTCACCGCTGAGCGGCACAGCTACGAGTCGCTGAGCGAGCCGACGAGCTTCTGCAGAGACTGGATGCGGGCTATACCGCTGGATCCCAACTCCCCGGCCAGCACGCGATCGACGATCTCCCAATCGTGCGCCTGGCTGAGTGGGATGCCGTCGGGTGGCTCGACGGCGGAGGGGATCGCCATGCGCGCGAACGACTTCAGGACGTTCGCGGGATCGACATGTCCGAGGCCGAACGAACGCACGCCGGGCGTGTCGATGATCCAGCCGGAGCGGCCATCGTCGTCGTGCACGCGCAGTCCAAGGGTCGACGACGATGTGTGCCGACCGCGCCCGGTGACATCGTTCACCCGTCCGATCGCCCTGTCGGTTCCCGGAACGAGAGCGTTGACGAGGGTGGACTTGCCGACGCCCGAATGGCCCACGGTCACAGTCGTATGGCCGATGAGCAGGCTCTTCAACTCGTCGAGGGGCAGCTCGTCGCGTTGGCCTGTAACAACCGTCAGGTCGAGGCAGTCGAACTCAGAGAGGAACTCGGCCGGATCGGCGAGGTCTGTCTTGGTGATGAAGAGGATCGGCGTGATACCGGCATCGAAGGCGGCGACCAAGTAGCGGTCGATGAGCCGTGCGCGCGGCTCGGGATTGGCGGCGGCGACGACGATCAGCATCTGATCGGCGTTGGCCACGATCACGCGCTCGACGGCGTCGGTGTCGTCGGCGCTACGGCGCAGAAGCGTGGTGCGAGGCGTGATCTTGACGACCCGCGAGAGGCTGCCCTCCGCGCCCGAGGTGTCGCCCACGAGACCCACCCGGTCGCCGGTCACGATGGCGGTCTTGCCCAGCTCGCGCGCACGAGAGGCGGTTATCGCCCGTTCGTTCGGCGTGTCCTCATCGACCAGCACGGTGAAGCGCCCGCGGTCGACTGTGAGGATGCGTCCCGGCACAGCGTCGGCGTATTCGGGGCGGATCTTGGTTCGCGGCTTGTTGCCCTTCGGGTTCGGTCGCACGCGGACGCTCGACTCGTCGTACTCCGACTCGTCGTCGTCATCGTCGTCGTTCGACCACCAGGTCATGAGGTGCTCGCGGCGAGCGTGCTCCAGAGCTCGGGGAACTCGGGAAGGGTCTTCGAGGTCGTCGCGATGTCTTCGATCAGGACATCGGGCGTGACGAGGGCGATGATCGCGCCCGCGTGAGCCATCCGGTGATCGGCGTATGTCTTCCACGTGCCCCCGTGCAGGGGGGTGGGCTCGATGCGGAGGCCGTCCTCGAGTTCGGTGACGATGCCGCCCAGGGCGGTGAGCTCGTTCGCGAGGGCGGCGAGGCGGTCTGTTTCATGGTGTCGGATGTGCCCGATGCCGGTGATTTCGCTGGGGGAGTCGGCCAAGGCGGCCAACGCAACCAGCGCCGGTGCGAGTTCGCCGCCCTCGGAGAGGTCGAGGGTGATGCCGTGGATCTCGCCCGTGCCTTCGACGGTGAGGACGCCGTCTACCAGCGACACGGTGGCGCCGAAGAGTGGCAGGAGGTCGATGAGGTGGGCGCCCACCTGAGTAGTGGTGGTCGGCCAGCCGCTGACGCTCACTCGTCCTCCCGTGGCCACAGCGGCGGCGAGAAACGGCGCCGCGTTCGAGAGGTCGGGTTCGATATCGACGGTCGCACCCCGGATGCGGCCGGGCGCGATCGTCCACACGCCCGCCTCGGGCGACTCTACGGTCACTCCACGATCGGCCAACGCCTGGATCGTCATCTCGATATGAGGTTGGCTGGGCACACGCTCGCCGGAGTGACGGAGAACGAGGCCCTCGTCGAATCGCGCCGCGGAGAGCAGCAGACCCGAGACGAACTGGCTCGAGCTGGACGCGTCGATGACGATTTCTCCGCCGGCGACTCGGCCAGTGCCATGAACGGTGAAGGGAAGCGCCCCCGCGCCGTCGTCGGCGATATCTACGCCGAGCGAGCGGAGTGAGGAGATGGTCGTCTTCATGGGCCTGCGGCGCGCGGCCTCGTCGCCGTCGAAGACGACGGGTCCGAGCGCGAGAGCGGCGACAGGCGGGATGAATCGCATCACCGTTCCCGCGAGTCCGCAATCGACGGTTGTACTGCCGAGCAGCTCGTCGGCGGGGGTGATGAGCCAGTCGTCACCGAACCGGCCGGTGCCGGAGACGGCTTCGATCGTCGTTCCCATGGAGCGGAGCGCGTCGACCATCAGGGTCGTGTCACGCGAATGAAGGGGAGCTCGGAGCGTAGACGATGAATCAGCGAGTGCCGACAGCACCAGTTGACGGTTCGTGAGGCTCTTCGAGCCGGGGAGATCCACCGCAGCGTCGATCGGCCCTGAGGCGGTCGGCGACGGCCATGGCGCGTCGCCGGGCGGAACGGCAGCGACCCCCGGCGTCTCGTCGTCGTAGGGGGAGAAGCGCGGATCGAGTTGATTGATGATGCCCATTGCACCTCAGATTACCGCGACGGAGGAATAAACGACGTTCCGATCGTCGTTGTTGATCGTATGAGGGTCGAACGGCCCGTCGACGATGTGCGAGAGGAAGGGGTGAGGCTCAGATGCTGACACAAGAGCGTGTGCGGCCCCTCGTCGCAACCCCAGGCATGGCCTGGGCCGAACGCGCCCTCGCCGAAGTAGACTCTGCTCTGATGAGCAACTCCACACCTGACACTCCTCCGGCGGCCACCCCAGATCCGCGGGATCTGTTCGAGGAACAGGCGATACCGTTCCTCGACCAGCTCTACGGCGCTGCCCTGCGCATGACGCGCAACCCCGCCGACGCTCAAGACCTGGTTCAAGAGACCTTCGTGAAGGCCTATGCGGCGTTCGGTCAATTCGAGCAGGGTACGAATCTCAAGGCGTGGCTCTATCGCATTCTCACGAACACGTTCATCAACACCTATCGCAAGAAGCAGCGCGACCCCTATAAGGGCACCATCTCCGATATGGAGGACTGGCAGCTGGGCGAGGCCGAGTCGGCGACGGCCATGTCGAGCCGCTCCGCGGAGGCTGAGGCCATCGACCACCTGCCCGACAGCGCGGTCAAAGACGCTCTTCAGTCGATTCCCGAAGATTTCCGTCTGGCGGTCTATTTCGCCGACGTCGAAGGTTTCTCCTACCAGGAGATCGCCGACATCATGAAGACCCCTGTCGGCACAGTCATGAGTCGCCTGCACCGAGGCAGACGACTTCTCAGGGGACTTCTGACCGACTACGCAGCAGATCGCGGCATTCATGTCGCATCGAAGACGGGGAGCACGAAGAAATGACCGATTGCGGTTGCGACAAGGCCAAGGCCGAACTCGAAGAGTATCTGCACAATGAGCTGTGCTCGACGGATGCCGAAGATATCCGGGAGCACCTCGCGGGATGCGTCGACTGCGAGTCGGAGCTTCACGTCGGACGAGTGCTGACCGAGGCAGTTCAGCGCGCCTGTCGGGAGACGGCCCCTGGCGACCTGCGTGACCAGGTGCTTCTGAAGATCCGCACCATTCAGGCGACGCACTGAGGAAGGGCTGACGGTCGGTTTCTCGAGCGGCGCTCGAGAAACCGAC
>Ga0308163_10000337_pt1 | contig 99887 bp, 99 predicted proteins | sample PhyTR1_FD_201037 | JGI IMG/M metagenome (GOLD analysis project Ga0308163, IMG submission 201037) | Phyllosphere microbial communities from UC Gill Tract Community Farm, Albany, California, United States - DLSLT.R1 | ecosystem: Host-associated > Plants > Phyllosphere > Unclassified | place: USA... | reverse complement strand
GCGCATCTGGTTATACATTTTCAGTTTCAGTGAATTTGCCATGGCAATCCATGAACCTTTTGTACCGGCGTAAAATACATCCGAAGTTGCAGGCACCAGGGTAGTTGCAGTAATCTTATTGGCATCTCCAATACCCTCGTCAATCATCGTTAAAAGTTTCTCGTAGATCTCAGCTCCTTTTTCGAGCGGCGGACTTGTAGTGGAGGCCCCATTCTCAGCCTGTGAGTACGGGATATCTCCCCACATATCAACCATCAGGCTGTACAGGTATGCTTTCTCAAATTTGGCGATCGCTACGTAACCCCATTGCTGTGATGCAGTTCCGCTGCTGATGATGGACTCAAGATCGTTCAGTGTCTGACTGTAAAAACCATCCCAGGAGTTGGCATAATCTGTTCCCTGCTGCTGGTAACGGCTGATCGAAGTTGACCACATCGTTTGCTGCATGATGGTGGAGGTACCACTGTTAAGCTGGTACATATTTCCTGCCATGGATATTTCTGTAGAGGGTAAAAGCAGCGTTAACTGTGCTGTTGTAGGGTTATTCGGGTCCTGATTGATGTCTACAAACTTTTTGCAGGCACTACCTGTCAGCAATACACCGGCTAACAGGAACATGTATTTTTTATTTCTCAATTTCATATGTCTACCTGATTTAAATACTTTAATTTCAATTCATTAAAAGGTGAACCTGAGGTTTACGCCAAATCTTTTAGTTGTTGGCACAGAAAGGTTGTCATACCCTTGGGAGTTACCTACACCTAATGAACTTACTTCAGGGTCAAAATTTGTGTATTTAGGAAAATTTGGTGCATAGTACCATAAGTTACGGCCGGTTACGGAGATCATTCCTGATCCGAACGGTGTGCCTTTCAGCATGCTTTTAGGGAACTGGAATGCAAGTGATACCTCGCGCAGACGGAATACTGTAGCGTCAAAAATTGACCCTTCATCTACACCACCCGGACCAATACCATTGTTAAAGAACAGATCTTCATAGGCCATTCCCACGTTGTTGGGAATCGTTTTGCCGTTTGCATCCAGGATTGGCTGCAGCGTTGCCGGATTACCCAGTACTCCCGGTGATACCAGCACACCTTCCCTGTTTTCTGTATCCCTGGTTACACCACGTGAGAGCATTTGCCCCACAGTATTGGAATAGATATCGCCGCCCTTTTTCAGGTCGAAAAGCACAGAAAGTGAGAAAGCTTTGTAAGTAAAGGAGTTGGTGATACCCAGGATATAATCCGGATTTGGATTACCTATAGCTTTCAATGAACCTGATACCAGTGGTTTACCTGTATTTGGATCGATCAGGATTTCACCGGCTGCATCACGCGCATAGGCCGTTCCGTAGATCAGACCATATGGTGATCCCAGCATGTGCACACTGCTTGTTCCGGCTGCACCACCATAAACAAACTGCTGGTAGCCGCCCAGATCATTGATGATGTTCCTGTTGCGGGTAAATACTGTTGAAATATCCCAGCTGAAACCATCAGGATTACGGAATGGCGCCAGGTTAAGGGCAATCTCCACTCCTTTGTTTGTAGCCTCACCAAGATTCAGGATCTGTGTGGTGAAACCCGAAGAAGGTGCTGCGGTTACTTCAAAGATTTGCGAAGTACTTTTCTTGTTGTAGTATGTGACATCCAGTCCGATACGGTTTTTGAAGAACTGGAGTTCTGTACCTACCTCAAGTTCTGTGATAAACTCGGGTTTCAGATTGGAGTTGGTTAACAGGTTGGCCAGGGTAGATGAGTTATAGGTACCATTTGAATTGGTAAACGGTGATCCGATTGATCCTACGCCTGTAGTTGCACCCAGAGGTGAATTTACCAGATAGAATGCTGCAGTCTGGTAAGCAGTAGACTCGTTACCTACACGGGTATAACCACCCCTGACTTTACCGAAGCTCAGGATCTTGTCATCCATCTTGAATGCCTTGGTGAAGATAAATGAACCATTGGCACCACCGTAGAAATAACTTCTGTTATTGGCAGGCAGTGTAGAAGAGATATCATTACGTCCAACTAAGTTTAAAGATGCATAGTCTTTATAGTCGAAGGTGATATCCGTAAAAAATGCATAGTACCGTTGTTTCAGTAAGTTTCTGTTGTTTGTTAACTGTATAGGCGTAACCGAACTGGTGTTTGTGATAGTGTTCAGGTCCGCTACAATAATTCCGTCACCATAGAATGCTTTACGGTCGGTTAAACGCTGGTTGATGTTGTTACCCAGGATCCATCTCAGAGATAAGTCTGGAGTAAGTTTTTTGTTGGCAGTTACGAGGAAGGTGTTATCAAGCTCCTGACGGTAGATATCATCTGTAGCAATACTTCCGTTTGAATATGAAGAAGATCCTTTACCGCGAACGTTAAGTCTTCTGTCAGTATAAGCGTTGAAACCTGCAGTGTTCTGGATGTTTAACCAGGGAAGCGGATCAAATCCGAGTACCATATTACCATAATACCTGTCTACGCTGCTGGTAGAAACACTATGCACTGTAGACCAGTACGGGTTATCCAATCCGGTGTAATCATAAACATTGCTTCCGTCAATAGGATTTTCGTAAGGGTTGCCGGTAAGGTCGAAACTTGTTGGCGTATACATCAGGGCCGACATGATTGAACCTGTTGAACCGCCGATAGGTGGAGTTTTTTGTCTCGTAGTTACATAGTTCATGGAACCGCTGATATAAAACTTATTATCCAGTTTCATATTCCCGCTGATATTGAAGGAGCTACGGTTGATGGAGTTGTTTGGAACCACCCCTGTATTATTGGTTCTTGAGAAACCTGCATTGAGGTTGCCCTTCTCGCTGCCCGAAGACACAGAAAGTGCGTTTTCATAAACACTACCGGTCTGGAAGAAGTTCTTCGCATTTTCTTTTGCATAGGACCTGTAAGGTATTTGTATTGGGGTAACTCCATCTGCCTGATAAAGCTGAGGAAATACTGCCGAAGAAAACGACCTTGTTAACTGTGCAGGAATAGTTGCTCTTGTAGGAATGATACTTTGTACTCCCGGAAATGGCTGACCCCATGAGCCATACACACCCTGACGGTAATCGTTGTTTGTACCCTGTCCGTATTTGGTCTGGTATTCCGGAAGACCGGAAACGTTTTCAACTGAGTAAGATGTATTGTAGGCGATCTCTGTACCTTTTCTGCTCATCTTTTTACCGGCTTTGGTAGTGATGATTACCGCACCGTTTGCCGCTCTTGAACCATATAAAGCGGCTGCCGCTGCACCCTTCAGTACTGTCATGCTCTGGATGTTGTTTGGATCAAGGTCGAACGCACGGTTGGTCACACTTGACCCGCCACTGCTTTGTCCACCCACATTACCGAAGCTGGAGTTGTCAAACGGAACCCCATCTACAACAAACAAAGGCTGGTTATTACCGTTTAGTGAAGAACTACCACGAATGTTGATATTGGTTGCACCACCGGCAACACCGCCTGAAGAACCGATGCTCACCCCTGCAACTTTACCTGTCAAGGCACGCAGTGGATCCGGTTCAGATTTCTGGGCCAGTTTATCTGCGCTCAGTGTACTTACAGAATATCCAAGCGTGGTTTTTTCACGTTTGATACCTGCTGCTGTCACCACAACTTCCGTTAAAGCATTTGCACTTTCTGCAAGCACAACATTGATAGTTCTGCTGGTTCCTACAGCAATCTCCTGCGTTTGAAAACTGATATAAGTAAAAACCAGGACACTTTCACTATTTGGAACACTGATTTTATAAGTTCCGTCAGCTGATGTAACAGTACCTGATTTTGTTCCTTTAACCACAACACTAACGCCTGGAAAGGGTTTTCCATCGTCTTTCCCTACAACCCTGCCACTAACGGTATGTTGCTGATTAGCCGCTAGGGCGTTGATCATGAGGCTGTCGGTCATTGCAAGCTGATTCTTTTTCAGCACTATATACTGACTGGCGTTTACCGAATAGTTTACACCGAGGTCTGACAGCATATCTGTAAGGATATCACTAAGTTTTTCCTGACTTGCATTTACACTTACTTTACTGTTTAAAGGGATAATGGTGGAACTGTAAACGAATTTTACCTCAGCCCTGGTCTGAATATTATTTAGCGCTGTTTCCAGCGAAACATTTTTTAAACTGATGGAAAGCCGTTTATTCAAAATGCTCTCTGAGTAACCAGGATTAGCGAATAATACACCTGAAAGCATAAATAGCGAAATGATCTGTAAAACCGAGATCCGCATGAGCTGAATAAAAAGAACCTTTCTGGTTTCCTTACATTTTTGCATACATTTGTTTGATTTTTTGTTAATTTCCTGATTGAATGAGACAAAAAAGTCCCTTACCCAGATCGTAAGACCGGGTGATTCTTGATAAAAATTGAGGGGGAATGCTGTGGCAGAGGTGGCTTCAACACCTCTGCCATCTTTTAAGTAGAGTTTCTATCTTTTCATAGGCTTCTTTTGATTAGTTTTTTTGGTTGGTTTGGTTGAGTTTTGACTTGTTTGTTTATAATCTTATGATAATGTTCTGGTCAGGATTTATCTTCAAGTGTAACTGATTGTCCGTCTATCCTGAAGTCCATATTAAATACATCGCTCATCATGCTGATGGTATTCTGTAAAGACTGATCAGTAAAATCAGCAGTTACACGGTTATTGATTATTCTTTTGTTGGTTACTGTAATCTGTACTTCAAACTTGTTCTCTATACGCTGTAGTACATCTGCCACGCGGGCATCGTTAAACTGCATCATGTATTCAGTACCCCTGGTTAATGAGGCCACTTCAAGAACAGGTTCTGCCTGTTTAACAATTGTCTTTTTCTGCTCCAGATAAACTGCCTTCTGGTAAGGATGTAAAATAACTGGTGCCGACTTTGCCGAACTTAAAAATACACGGCCGGTTAATACGTTTACTTCAATTTTATGACTGGTATGCCTGATATTGAAACTTGTTCCCAATACTCTGGTCTTTAAACCCGCACAGCGAATTTCAAAGGGATGGGCCGGGTCTTTTGCGATTTCAAACAGGGCTTCTCCTTTCAGATCTACATTCCGCAAATTCCCTTTAAACTTTACCGGATAAATTAACTCACTGTCTCCTTTAAGCCACACAATGCTGCCATCTGAAAGGATCGTCTTGGTAATCTGGCGGCCGGAGTTACTTACCGAAAGAATTTGACGGATATTCAGTACTTCGAACAGAGGGGTATGGAAACAAAAAATCAAAGAACAAACAAGTAACACTGTAGCAGCAATTTTAACTGCCGGGCTGAGTTTACGGAATAAAGGCACCTTGTTTTGAGATTGAGCGATACTGACTGCCTGCTCAGGTGAATTTATACGTTCTCCCAATGCCTTAAATATTCTTTCTCCGCGCTCTTTTTGCTCGGTCTCCCTTAGTTCTTCTGCAGCGGCCTCATCGGTAATATGACGAATCCACAATTCAAGATTATCTTTTTCAGTTTTATCGAGCTCATTATTGAGATATTTTTCAATTAGTTTATCAAAATCTTTTTGCTGCATCCCAACGTTTCTGCCTTTTTATTCCGGGCTTCTATATGTAAGTCAGTTCAAAGGAGCAGTACACCTATCCGGATGACAAATATTTTTATAAATTATTGGGATTGGCGAAAATAGTCAGGTAAATAGTTTTAGCACAAAGCCAAAACAAGGATTGAAAGCGAAAAGAACTGTCCCAGTGAAGATCTGAGCTGACGCAAAGCTTTTGTCAGCTGATTTTCTACCGTTTTATGTGAGATATTCATCAGATCCGCGATATTTCTGATGGATTGGTTCTCATTTCTGCTCAATCTGAAGATTTGCTGGCATTTTTCAGGCAATTTTGAGACCTCGTTCTCAATTATTTCTTTTAAATCTGATAAGTGAATATGTTCTTCGTTAGAATTGTCAAAAGTGGCTTTTGTAAACGCGGCATAACTTGAAGCATAGTCCCTCTTCACCTTTTCTGAACGCATGTAGTTAATAGTCTGAAACTTAACGGATGTAAAAAGATAAGCTTTGATGGACTGGGTGATTTGGATATGCTCACGTTTGCTCCATAGGGAGAAAAAGGTTTCCTGAATAATCTCTTCGCAGACAATCTTGTTCCTGAGAATATTGTACGCATAGTTATAAAGATCAGACCAATATGACTGATATATTTGCTCAAACGCTGCTATTTCACCTTTATTTAAAGAATACAGGAGCGCAGATTCGTTATATGTAGAGTGATTTTTAATAACTGAGAGTTTTAGTTAGCGTCTACCGTTAAAATTATGGAATTATTACTGTAATATCACACTGGACTGTCATTTTTAACAGTTTTTTTCATAATTAAAATTCAAAAGACAAATTGAACCTAAAAAAGAGCGGTTTCGTTCTGTTTTTTTATTAATAATACAATTTTCTATGAATTTTAACTCCTGCCGGACAGCAGATTAGAAAAATTAAAAACCCTTGCTTTTCCTGAGCAGGGCAAACAACGCTCAGGATCAGCAATGGTATAATTGATAAGAGCTGTAATATAGTTTTTAGGATATACTTTACGAAATAAATTGTATTATTCTTGGGAGTCTGTGCCTGCGGGTGTTTGTAGGAGCGGTGTAAATAAAATCCTTAGATTTGTTCCTCATTATTCATTATCCAACATTTGCAGCTATGACATACGAGGAAAAACTAAGCCAAATACGCGCACAGATGAAGGCCGATAATGTAGAAGCCTATATTATCCCTTCAGCAGATCCGCATATCAGCGAGTATCTGCCCAAATATTATCAATGCATACCATTTGCTTCGGGCTTTAGCGGCTCTGCGGGTACTCTGGTGATTACGCATGACTTTGCAGGGCTGTGGACTGACTTCAGGTATTTTGAACAAGCCGCAGAACAATTACAAAACAGCGGTTTTGAAGTGGTTAAACAAAAAGTACAACATGCCCCTGAATATATACAATGGTTAACTGACAGGCTAGACAAAGGAGCCATTGTGGGTACAGACGAGAAATTACTTTCAGTTTTACTTGGCGACCTGCTGACCGGGCAGTTTTCCCTGAAAGGGATTAGCCTGCAGCATAAGGACTACCTGAGCCCGATATGGGAGAACCGACCGGAGCTGCCATCAGACAATGCCTTTCTTATCAGTGAAGAGCATGCAGGGCAGTCTGTAAGCAGTAAACTGGCTGCAGTACGTAACGCACTCAGCATGCATCAGGCAGATTACCATCTGGTATCATCACTGGATGACATGGCCTGGTTATTTAACATCAGGGGAAAAGATGTTAGTTTTAATCCGGTTGTACTGAGTTTTGCACTCATTAACCATGATCACGCCAAATTATTTATTCAGCCGGATAAGCTTAGCGAAGATGAGAAAGTTACCTTGCTGAAAAGCGGTGCAGAGGTATTGCCTTACGAAGATATAGAAAGGGCCCTGCAGCTTATCCCTGAAAACAGTTCAATTTTTATTGACCCCAAACGTAACTGCTATGCGTATGCAAAGCTGATACCGGCCTCTGTGAGGATTATAAAGGAGACCAATCCTTCTACCAACCTCAAAGCTGTTAAAAACGGGGTGGAATTGAGCAATACACGCGAGGCTATGCGAAAAGATGGAGTTGCAATTACCCGTTTTTTGAAGTGGCTCGAAGAAAATATTGGAAAAGAAAAGATCACAGAACTCTCTGCCGCCGCGCAGTTGCGTAAGTACAGAGCTGAACAGGAAGGGTTTATTGGCGATAGTTTCAATACGATCAGTGCGTACAGGGCACACGGTGCTTTACCACACTACGCCCCTTCTGAAGAGAGTGATGCTGAAATCAAGGCCGAAAGTCTTTTTCTGCTGGATTCCGGCGGACAGTATTTCTACGGAACTACAGATATTACCCGTACGATACCCATGGGCGAAACTACAGAACAGGAAAGAACAGATTACACATTAGTCCTTAAAGGGATGATTGAGGGTTGTAAAGTAAAATTCCCGAAAGGCACCTGTGGTTACCAGATCGACGCTATCACCAGGAAACCACTCTGGGATTATGCAATCAATTATGGACATGGCACAGGCCATGGTGTAGGTTATTTCCTGAATGTGCATGAAGGCCCGCAGGTTTTTAACCCAACGAATAATCCGGTTGCCATTGAACCGGGTATGATCACTTCTGTTGAGCCTGGCGTTTACCGCCCCGGAAAACATGGCATACGCATCGAAAACCTGGTGACAACGGTTACGCTGGAGGAAAATGAGTTTAATGAATGGTATGGATTTGAAACGCTGACCATCGCGCCGATCAGTACCAGTATTGTGATCAGGGAATTGCTTGAAAAAGCACAGATCGACTGGCTCAATAACTATAATGCTACAGTATTTGATATAGTGAGCCCTGCTCTGGATGCAGAGGAACGCCAGTGGCTGAAAGAAGCTACAAAGGCGATCTAACAGTTAAAGAAAAAGCCTTTTGCAATTGCCCTGAATTAAAATCAAGGGCAATTGCAAAAGGCTTTCCTATAAACAGGGTTGATTAGGACTGGAACCAGCTGTACGCTGCGCCCACAAGCGCCGCATCTTCCCACATGGTGCTTTGTTTAAGCTGCACTTCTTTATTTTTAAGGTGTTTCAATACAACGGGAATAAAATGATCCCATGTTTTTGCGATATTACCTCCGATAACTACAACAGTTGGCTGTTCCTGGTCAATAAAGTCGTTTAAGAACAGGGCAAGGTTTTCACCAAACTCTTCGAATATCTGGTCTATGATTGCTTTGTTATCCGTAGCAAGCATTGCGATCACGTCTTTGATATCATTTCCTGTCAATTCTTTGTAACGGTTAGAGAACCACCTGGTAGAAATATACTCTTCTGCAATGCTGTCTTTGAAGGGAATAAAAGCACGGTCTGAATCGACTGTACTGCCCTGGCAATTACTTGCCGAACCCAAACCAGTACCCAGTGTAATACCTACGGCACGCTTCTCTCCGGCTACTGCACCAGAGGCCAATTCACCGTGCAAAAACGATTCAGCATCGTTTCTAAAAAGAATATTGTCCTGAGGGATTCCCAATTTTTCTGACAGGATTTCCAAAACATTCATCTCATATAATGAGTCGTATTTTTTGGTGCCTTTCATCAGGGAAATACCTTTCTCGTAATCAAACGGACCAGGCATAGCGATTCCGATATGTATCTGTTCTTCGCCTGCACTTACGATCAGGGGAGTCAGGGCATCTACCCATGCTTTAATAATGACATCAGCGCCTTCCATGGAGGCTACACGTTCTCTTACAAGAGAATCTTTTACTATCTTGAAATCAGCGGCATCGATGTGCGCTGCTGTGATATGCGAACCTCCAATATCGACCCCTATATAAGGCAGTCTGGGCGATTTAAAATTCATATGCTTGGTTTAACTATATTGTGTTTAGATTATTATTTGATCAGTTTTAACAGGTAGGCCCCGTAACCACTTTTAACAAGCGGAGTAGCTATTGTACGCAGTTGTTCTTTATCGATAAAGCCCATTCTGTAAGCTACTTCTTCGATACAGCCTATTTTAAGTCCCTGGCGCTCCTCAATTACCTGGACAAACTGTCCGGCCTGCATGAGGGAGGCAAAGGTTCCTGTATCCAGCCAGGCTGTGCCGCGGCTCAGTACACCTACCTTCAGGTTTCCCTGCTCCAGGTAAGCTTTGTTTACATCGGTAATTTCATATTCGCCACGTGGGGACGGTTTGATATTTTTAGCAATTTCTACTACACTGTTGTCGTAGAAATACAATCCCGGTACAGCATAATCCGATTTTGGCGCCTCAGGTTTCTCCTCAATAGAGACAGCCTTGTTCTGCGCATCAAACTCTACTACCCCGTAACGTTCAGGGTCTGAAACACGATAGGCAAAAACAACACCACCTTCGGGATCGGAGCTGGCCTGCAACAGCTTTGCCATCCCGTCACCATAGAAAATATTGTCTCCAAGTACCAATGCTACCTTATCATTCCCGATAAAATCGGCACCAATCACAAATGCCTGGGCAAGACCATTCGGCTCATGCTGAACAGCATAGGAAAACTTACAGCCCAGACTGCTTCCATCACCTAAAAGCTTTTGGAAATTCGGAAGATCGTGGGGTGTAGAGATAATAAGTATTTCTTTAATTCCAGCCAGCATCAGGGTTGACAGCGGATAATAGATCATCGGTTTATCATACACAGGCATCATCTGCTTGCTCATGACCAGGGTTAAAGGATGCAGCCTCGTGCCGCTCCCTCCTGCTAAAATTATTCCTTTCAAAATACTCGTTTTATTAATTACAGATTTGAAGATACACTATTTTCTAATTCCCTGTACCATTCTTCTCCATATTTTCTGATCAGTGGCCCTTTTAGGAAGGTATAAACAGGAACTTTGAGCTCCCTGCCAAAGGAACAGGCGTCGGAACAGATGTGCCAGCGGTCGTAATTGAGCACGTCAAATTCCGGATACTGCGTAATCCTGATCGGGTACAAATGACATGAAATCGGCTTCTGCCAGTCGACAATTCCCTGCTCATGCGCTTTTTCGATCGCACACTTGGTAATTCCGTTTTCAAAAGTAACGTAAGCGCATTCTTTATTTCCGTCAACACATGGGGTAGTCAGGTCGCCGTCAGAATCCACTACAGATGTACCGTACTCTTCGATTGCTGCAATGCCTTTTGGAGCCAGCATATGTTTGATCTTTGGATAGATCTCCGCTAATATAGCGGTTTCGGCCACATCCAGCGGTGCACCGGAATCCCCCTCCACACAGCAGATACCTTTACATTTATTTAAGTTACACACAAAACTTTCGCTTATGACATCTTCGTGTATGAGTGTATTCTGTACTTCTATCATTGATTTATTTTGCTTTTGCCAGCGGGTATTTCAACCCCGTGGCAGATTTAATTTCCATTGTAACGGACCCTATTATAATTTCGACCTGGGCCTTTACCGGCACCCTGTTGCCATCATCAGTGATCCACAGGTATAAATTGCTATCTTTTCTGAAAATTCTGCCTGGCTCAATGGAAGGGCTGAATTTTAGACAGCGTATATCTCCCAGTTTACTTTTTATGACTTCCTTGCCTACATATTTGATCTGCAGCTGATGAATTTCTTTTCCTAAAAAGTAATTTAGTTTGAACTGCTCGCCGATCTTCAGCCTGGAGATATCAAGACTCCGTGCAAAATAATAGGCAGACACAAGGTCAAAAGTCTGGTTTGTAGGGGTTGTAAATGTACCCTTGTTTGAAACTACTTTTTTTGTATCCTGGTAAAACCGGGCCTTATCTTCTCTTTTGTAACTGGATTCTTTAATATCTTCCTGGTAAAAATAGGGTGTCAGGTTTTCTTTATCGATGTAGGAATCATAATGGTCCCTTACTTTATAAAAGATATCGAATGTTCCTGCGGTTTTAGCATCTACAACCAGGCGGTAGGTAGGTTTATTGTTGAATTTAAGATCTGAATTGAGAACTTTAATAATGCCTTCTGCTGCTGTAATGATACCATATCTCAGTTTATACTGTAATACTTCACCTTCCTGGAAAACCGGCTCCTTTACGAGGGGCAGCTCCTGCGCTTTGGCATCAATCAGGGTAATCAGGAAGCTAGTCAGCAAAAATAATTTTCTCATACCCTGTTTAAACACAAAAAGCAATCCAGAAACTAATCCTTTCGTTTATAGATCGGTACAGTTGAGCAGGGTTCGCCATACATAATACTTTTAGCCACAGGCGTTAGCAGGGCCGTGATCTCCACATATGCTGCTACAGGCACTTCTATATCCGCACAACCTTTGATCACTACACGTTCGTCTTTATATTCTGAAACATCAATTTTTGCCAGTGCCCTGGTAAACAGTACCGCTTCCAGAACCTCCAGGTCTCCAAATACTACTTCATTGGCGTAAGGTTTAATCCTGTTTGCAAGCAGCATATAAGCCCATGTAGGCACGATTGCATCGGCGCTGCAGATTATTGCAACGTTCTTACCTGCATAAGCAGCCCAGTCGTGCAGCTTAATAAACTCCCTGAAGTCTTTTTCCCGCAGGATCAACCCGTGGAAAAGATTCTCTTTCAGATCATATACCACACGTTCGCCCTGATCATAATAATCTTCCAGGTTTAAGGTAATTAAACCACTGGAAGCTACCTTATTCACTATAGTTTCCTGAATATCCATGGCAGTAAAATAAAAAAACCGGAAGTAACACTACTTCCGGTTTCAAAATTACGTATTTCAATCTAATAGAATTTCACTCTATTGTCTTTTATATCACTTTTATCCTGCAATGCCTGGAAAGCTGCGCCCAATGACCGCTGTGCGATTCCCTGTAACATCGTTTCTTTTTGTTTGTAGGTATTGCCAATCGGAGCCGGGTTAGTGAATCCGTTAACAGTAAACAGGTAAACTGCACGTTCGCCATCAACCGGCTTAGACAATTTGCCTACAGGTGATCCGAATACGCTTCCGATTAGTTTATTTTCCTGTGCTGCACCCGGAACGATAGGGTTTGCAAAAACAATATTCTGAACCGGCATTACCGTTTTACCAACTTTCTGTGCTACCTGTGCCAGGCTTGATGCACCCTGAGCAGCAGTTTTCAGTTTCTCAGTGAGCATCTTCGCTTTTACTGCATTCAATACCATTGGCTCGATATCTTTCTTTACTGATTCCAATGGAAGGATACCTTTTGGTTTGATGTCTGTTAAATGTGCGATCACATAAGCATTATCCATTTGGTATACTTCTGTAAGCACATCACCTTTCTCTGCACCAAAAGCATCACGGATCAGCTGACGTGGATTGTCAAGTCCCGGGGCGTAACCCTGGCTGCCGGAAATCCTGTCTGCTACTGCTACAGTATATCCTGCTTTTTTAGCTTCTGCTGCAAAATCATCACCTTTTACACTGTTTAAGAAAGCTGATGCTTTTTTATAAGCCTGATCTTTAGTCTTGCTGCTTGGTGAAAGGTTTTTCTCAATGTAGGCCAGTTTAGCCACTTTAGAAGAACCGATCTGGTTTTCAATTTTAATCAGGTGTACACCGAACTGTGAACGCACGACTTTAAGATCGCCGGTCTGGCCATTGAAAGCTGCATTCTCAAACTCAGGGACCATCTGGCCTCTTGCGAAAGTACCCAGTTCACCACCTTTATCTTTAGATCCGTCAACGCTGTACATTTTAGCAAGTGCAGAGAAGCTTCCGCCATTCTGAACCAGTGTTTTTAATGAATCAGCAAATTTCTCTGCTTTATCCACACCACCCATATTCGTAGCATCCAGTAAGATATGGCTTGCTTTAACCGAGTCAGGAGACATACGAGTATCGATCACTTTTACCATTTTGTAAGAGTTACCGGAGAATACCGGTCCGTAGAAACTACCTCCAGGCAATGCGAACACTGCTGAGTCAATTTTAGGATCTAGTTTACCTTTGGTAATATATGCGTAAGGAATTTTAACATCAGAGTTGATTGCTGAAAACAGCGAATCACTTTTTGATGCTTTAAAGTCAGAAGCCAGTTTCTCTACCTGTACTTTGATCGCTGCTGAATCTTCTTTTGTTGGGTTTACACTGAAAGAAACATATTCGAAAGAACGTGTTTCAGCAGGGTTTTCAAATTTCTTTTTGTTATCGTTATAGTAATCTGAATAGTCAGATTCTGAAGGCTTAACAGAAGCATCAGGAATGCTTGCATAATCAAGGCTGATATAGTTGAAATTTGCAAGTTTGTTCCTGTTCTGGTATTCGTCGTTCGCTTCAAGAGAAGTTACATAAACAGAATTTTTGATCAGGTTAGCATATTTCTGCTGTAAAGCCTGTTTTTCAATTTCAACCTGCAGGAGGTCCCACTGTTGCTTCAACTGCGGGTTAGCACCCTGTTGTTTCAGTGAGTTGATTACCGCAGCACGGTCTACCTGACCAGTCTGAGGGTTACCGAAGTACTGTACGATCAGCGGACTTGGGTTTTTACCCTGCATTAAGTCAAATAATTCATCACCTGAGATATCAAGGCCCAGACGTTTGTATTCTTTGGACAATAAGATAGAGGCTAATTCACCATTCCATGCGTTATCAACAGCCATAGCCGTCATTTGAGGATTGGCACTGCCGCCATATTGTTGTTTGAACTGCTGCAGATTCTGATCTACTTTAGTACCGAACTCATCGATGTTGATCTCTTCACCATCTACGGTTCCAACAACCTTTTGTGATGCCGCCCAGAAAGGCTTACCTACGTTAATTGCATCACCAACTAAAAATGCAACAATTGCAAAACCGATGGCGCCTATCAAGATAAAGCCTGCGCGATTCCGCAAAAATGTCATTAAACCCATAATATCTATTATTTATATTTTTTTTAAGAGGGCGCAAGATACAACTTTTGCCAAAAAAAGAAAACAATTATATGTTTTTGAATAAGTATTTAAAAATTAAGGGAATAAGCGCACTGAAAACTCCTGATTATGGCGCCAAATCGCCCTTCACATAGGTCTGCCCGGAGCCCTGTTCAAAATCGACTGAACTGAAATCTTCGGGTGCACTGAAGTTAATTGCATTGAGCACGGTGCCATCAGGCCTGGTTACAATACCGCGGGGTGAAAAGAACATTTTCTTGCGCTGGTCCCAGGTAAGCTCTTCTGTGTTGAAAGTAAGGTCATTCCTTACTACAACTACATTTCTCCTGAAAATAGTGATTTGTTCAGTTTCTTTCCTTAAAGCATAATCAGAAACGATTGTGCCGGTCACTGTCTGAAGGGGATCAAAAAAGGTGATTTTTACCCCTTTGGGCATTTCCTGGTATTTACTGCCGGAGGATGGGTTGACCTGGTCGAGCACCGGGGCATAACCTTTGGCCTTTACTACTGCGGAGTCACTGAAAACGATTTCCACTTTCAGCGACCTGTCTTTGCTGAGCACCAGTTTTTTTGAAGAGATCTCAGCCGCTTTTTTTAAATCGTCATCATTACACGAGTTTAAAAAAAGCGGTATAAGGCATAGTATTGCTATCCGCGAAAATATGCCTGTACTGTTCATTAGTCGAATTTAAACCGCTGGAACCACCTGTCATTGATTGTAAAGCCAAGGTGCAGATTGACATAGTTCTCACGCAGATCGTTTGAAACCATTGTACCTCTGCGGCCGATTTCTGTGGTGAAGTTCAATTTATAGAATGCGTTTCTGGAGTTGGTTAAGGGAAGTCCCAAGCCAAATGACAGCGCCGCTTGTTTTACATCATTATCTGTTAACTTAATATAGGTTTTATCATAGCTGAAACCCAGACGGTAATCTACTTTGCTCCAGTAACTGTTGATAGAGGTGATGTCAGGAGTGATCTGGCCACCGATGGATGCTCCCCTGCTGTTCTGCAATCCCTGGTTTACACCATTGATAGTCACATCAGACCATTTGCCCATTCTTACATCTGCACCAACCATCCATTTATTATATTTCTGCAGTACAATACCGAAGTTATGTACCAATGGCAGTTTCAGGTTTGATTTGCCCGTTCCTGTAGAATCTAACGTCTCGAGGGTTACACCACCATCGGTAGTACCATCATAGTTAAATTTCGTTGCCAGAAAAGTCCTTGTTGAGTTTACAGTAGATGCTGAAGATCCGGAATACCCCAGGGTAACCAGCATTTTAGAATTGATATGGATATCATATTGTGCACCGTAAGAAAAAGCAACCCCACCTACACTATTCTTATTCTGAAGGCGTGTTCCATAACTGGTGGTGGTAACACCCGCATCAAGTTCCGGATTATCAGTAAACTGCAGGTCTCTGTTTTCAATTAGGTTTCCGAAAAGATATTCAACATTTGCCCCGATCCTGAAGCTTTCACCGATGCGGTACCCGTATCCGAAATAAGCTTTGGTCAGACCACCTTCACCTGAATATAAACTTGTTACATTCTGTGTAGCCGGATTTCCTGTTCCTGAACCGCTTGTGATAGTACTTTTCTGTGCATAGTTATAACCCAGCTCTGAATAAGGCATGACACCGAAACTCAGGGCAGAATGACTGGTTACAGGAAATGCAAGGGCCAGGTGGCTCAGCGTAGAGTTGAAACTTTTGTCACTCGCACCACCCTTAGTCAGGTTGGTGAATGTTGCAGACATGCCCACGTCAATAGTGGTCAATGTAATCCCTGCGTAAGACGCCGGATTTTGCATATTGATAGTATTATAGCCTGTTGGTTTGTTTACTGCAGTAGAGATACCCCCCATTGCCCTGTACTGAGGAAGCAGGCTCCCTTTGAGGTTTCCAAATCCATACCTCGAGTAAGGCGACTGTATTGTAACTTGTGCGTTCACAGAAATGCTGGCCAGCAGAACTAAAACTGCAGTTATATAATTAATCTTTTTGTACATATTCAAATGCAATGACTTCGTTTAATCCTTTTAATACCAAATAGGGATCGTGTATAATTTGAGGCGCAAAGATGCTGTTTTTTAATTGTTCCAGCAAAAATGTAGCGTCGCCCCCCGTTATTACTACCTTCAGGTCTGTATTTTTTTTATTTTGAAGGGAAATAAAGCCTTCAACCTCGTTAATCACTCCCTGTAAAACACCATTTGTAATGGCAGTCTGCGTATCTGTCCCCTCGGGAATACGCTGTATTTCCTTATCCCATTTTATCAAAGGCAGTTTACCTGTATAATGGTTGAGTGCTTCGAACCTCATATTGATCCCCAAACTGATGCTTCCGCCAAAATAAGCACTGTCCTCATTCAGCAGATCATAGGTGATACAGGTTCCTGCATCGATGATCAGGCAATTTTGATGCGGATAAGCATGGTGAACTGCAATTACTTTTGCCCACCTGTCCTGCCCCAGCGTTGCCCGTGTCTGGTAATGGTTCTGTACCCCCGTATTTAGCTGGGTAGAAAATGGAATATAGTTGGTTCCCGACTTCAAAATTGAGACAATAGCTGTGACATCCTCTTTCACACTGGAAACAGTAGCGCTCACAATTTTGTATTTATCAATTAATTCTGAAAGGCTGTGCTGGTCAATATGATCAGCACTTTGGAAAAATACCAGCACTTTATCATCAAAAACAGCCATCTTGCTGTTTGTATTGCCGATATCGATGACCAGGTTATGCATTTACCAATCCCGGGATAACAACTCCAAACTTCATGGTACAAAGCTATTAATCTTTAGCAAGTTTCAAGGCTTCAAACTGTTAAAAAAAGTTAAACAAATAAGAACACCTGTATGGCAACTACGAGAATGAGGAATAAACTTTCGTAAAACCAACGTTTCGTGGCGTTTGAAAAATAATAGGCCAGTAATACTGCACCTGGTGGAACACAGAGTAAAAAATGATATAGTTTAAAAGCAGGTTTCGTATAAAAACTCAGAATTGCTATCAGAAACATAAAAAACAACATCTGAAACGCCTTTCTGGTGCTGATGAAACTCCTGAAGAAGTTTTCACGCAGCTGGATCATGGCCAGCACCATCATCACTGCCACCGGAACCAGTACCAGGTAATCATTGTACTGGATCTTAAAGTTGGAGGGGAATTTGTTTTTCAGCGGCAGCCAAATCTTATAAAACATTCCCAGGTTATCGTTCCAGTAATAAAAAATGGCCAGGAAAAAGATAATACTGAGGAAACCGATCAGACCGGACACCCACTCACGCCAGTTGAAGGACCTGTAAAGAAGCAGGCTCAGCCAGATCAGCAGCAGCATCACCACAAAAGGAAAATATATGAGCGTACCCAGGGCAATGAATATGCCTACATCAAACATGATCATGATCGCATTTGGCGATTTTCCTATTTTAAGCAGTTTGTCCATAATCATGATCAGTAAAAAATTACAGATCAGTGTAGGGCTAAGTACCAGGAAAGGCTCAAATAAACTCGCGGTCGTGATATACAGCAGCGCCGGCAGAAAACCGGGTTTTAACAGCAAAGCATGGTTATTAACGATCCTGTTGAAAATAAGTGCCTGGATAAAAATCAGGATCCCGGCAAGCAGAATATTGGAGATTGTGGAAAAATCATTCCCTATAGGGATCTGGATCAGCAATTTGGTATACGGCTCCAGGAACTCAAAATTTAACCTTTCAGGTGGATTCGCCAGAATAGCTATCCGCATAAAAAAAGTATATGCAAACAGCAGCAGGAGGTTAATAGGGTTTAGCGTTTTAAATTGATTGATCATGCCTCTTAGTTGAGGGCAAAGTAAAGAAATTTATCTGGCAAACTCCTTTACAACTTTGTCTATCACCACAGCAGTATCATCAGGAAAACTGAACTGGTGTTCCTGGGTATCCGACACCCATTTTTTTAAAACCGGCAGCCAGTTTTTATTGCTTCCCCAAATGACAGGCAGCCCCATTTCCTGCAGCGCAAAGGCGTTACATTGCTGTTCATACTGGAATTTCATAGGCACCACAAGGAGTTTTTTTCCTAAAAACAATGCTTCCGAAGGCCCCTCAAAACCGCCTCCGGTAAGCAGACCGGTGCAGCTGGCCATACTGGCGTTGAACTGTTCGTTATTTACCGGTGAGACACTCACATTACCATCGGTAAAAGTAGTTTTGGTATGTTTTGAAAACACCTGCCACTGCACCTGCGGCAGCTGTTTGAGAATCGGAAGCAGGATCATATCATCTATAGCCGGAAGATAAACCGTGTAATGGCCCAGGTTGCTTGTGACAAGCTTCCTTATCTCCGAGCGGATGACCGGTGTATGGATAAATTCATCGTATGCCTTGAAATGGAATCCTACATGATGTGTGGAAGGGGCATAATACTTCATTACAAGCTGTGCCCAGTTGATGCTTTGTGGTTTGGGTACTTTAGCTGATAAAAAAGAGGCCTGGTGACTTAAACCTACGCTTTCTATCCCGCGGGCTTTACAGGCCCAGGCTGTTACAGGTTCAAAATCATTTAAAATGAGGTTATAATCTTTAAGCGGAAGTTTGCGGGCGTCGCGGATAAACCTGGGCAGGTTCATGGATTTCCAGGTCTCGTAATGATTGACCCCACCCTTCTTGCCAAAGATAAAACTGAAGCCGTGAAGCTGGTATTTAATTTCCTGACTTAACTTTACATCTGCCTGTGTACCACTGATTAAGAGATCAACGTCACCATGCTGCTGCAATAAAGGTACAATCTCCCGCGCACGACTTATATGACCGTTTCCTGTACCCTGTATGGCATATAGTATCTTCATTCTCACCGAATATCTGTAATTTTTCTCCGCTAGACAATTTCTAATTTTATCTTTTGAAGTAATGCATTGATATCCAGTTTGCTATGCAGATCCTCACTATCAGACAGGGCGCCTTCCTCTACCTCATCAGTTTGGAAATCCCTGCTGTCATATTTAAAGATGGTCCATTCTTTATTTGTGTATTCCAGTGCTGTCAGGTTTTCTACCCAATCGCCGCTGTTCAGGTAAACTACTGATCCGTCTTCGGTGGTTATAATGCGTTTTTCGGGCTGGTGGATGTGCCCGCAGATCACATAACCGTAACCGTTTTTTGCAGCCAGTTCTGCAGCGGTCTGTTCAAAACCATTGATGAACTTAACGGCATCCTTGAACTGGGCTTTGATCTTTTTGGAAAAACTCATCTTTTCCTGCCCGGCTAAAGTGAGGCACCAGTTAACAACACTGTTGATCAGGATCAGGGAGTCATAACCTACAGCGCCAAGTTTGGCCAGCCATTTGGAATGCTGCATGGTAACGTCAAAGATATCGCCATGGAAGAACCAGGCCTTATTACCATCAAGTTCCAAAACCAGTTTGTTCTGCAGGTGGAAACCTCCCAGATGCATATCAGCAAATTTGCGGAGCAGTTCATCATGGTTACCTGTGAGATAATAGACCGGTACGCCTTCTGCAACAAACTTCATCAGCTTCCTGACTACTTTCATATGTGTTTCGGGCCAGTACCTTTTGCTGAATTGCCAGATATCGATAATATCCCCGTTCAGGATTAAAATCTTTGGCTTGATGCTCTTCAGGTATTTGAGCAGCTCTTTTGCGTGACAGCCATATGTACCCAAATGAACGTCTGAAATAACAGCGATATCTACTTCTCTTTTATCCATGATCTTCATGTGTTTTTATACATCATCTTCATCCATTCTTAATTCATAGGGACTGAAAAAGAATATAACCAAGGCTACCACACAGACCGTAAGCGCTATTTCCTGCATATCATTCCAGTTTATTAGACAAAGATGCAATCCACAGGTTAACAAGTCATTAACTAAGTATTATGATCTGGTTATTAATCCGGTTGCGAAGTGTCCTGCATAATGTAACCCTGATACAGTAAAATGAAATTCCTGCACAGTTGCCGGAGAAAAGTGATACTTAACTTTAGATCTAAAACCAATATAAACATGATGAACAACATAAGAACGATACTGGCCATAGCGGCCATACTGACGGCCGCTGAAGCCTTTGGGCAAACGCAGCCTGCACAGCCAAAGCGTTTTGTATTTGATCAGAAGACAATGACTGAAGCAGGGCTAAGTGCGGAACAGATTAAAGCCATCGAAGAAAACCGCAGCCAGTTCCGCAAAGTGCGGACAGTTTATGAAGCCGAAATCGCTAAATACAATGCCCTTGAAACTACAAGGCTGGACAGTCTGTTTTCTTCTGAACAAAAACAAAAGATAGAGCAGTCCAGACAGGGCGTAGCAGAAGAAAACAAAGCCAATCCTGCTGTGCGCAAATATTTTGTGCTTGATCCTAAAACAATGGATCAGCTGGGCCTGCCTGCGGACCTGCAGAAAAAGGTATTGGCCATTCGCCTGGAAATGAACGCCAGAAGAAGAACGCTTACCGATACCCAGAGCAAAGTGACCGCCAAAGCTGTACAGGAACAGGAGGATGTGCTTACTGCGGAGCAGAAGAAAAAAGTAGAAGAGTTAAAAGCGGCTATTGCCGAATACAATAAAAACCTGTAGCAGTTAAACAACAAACCCGCCTCATATCGAATATGAGGCGGGTTTTGATATCGGCAACAATAACTAGATTGTTTTGCGGCCCCTTTTGTTCTCTGTATAAAAAGCAAATCCAAGTCCTAAAACCAGCAGGATTGAACCTGCAAGAGATATCTTCTCACCAGTATAATAGGATGTTGGATGGAAAACGAATTCCAGTTTGTGGTTACCAGACTCCAGTTGTGCTGCACGGAGTACATAATCAGCCCTGAAGTACGGCTTCTCTTTACCGTCTATCAGCATCGTCCAGCCTTTATCATAATAAATCTCAGAAAATACTGCTATTACATCCCTTGGTGCGCTGTAAGAATAGATCATGTGATCCGGATTATAGCTGTCAAGTTTGATAAATGAGGTAGGGCCGCCAATTCCTGCACGGGTAGTGTCCATCGCAGTTTTATATTTTATATCCACTATAGCTTCCTTTTTAGGGTCAAAGCTGCTGATGGCTTTCATCTCTTCATCAGAATTCTGAACAAACTGTACTTTATCTACAATCCAGGCATTGCCTGCGGCAGTCTCATTGCGCTGCATTTTGTATGCACCTGTCTGCTGGTCCTGTGTAATAATATATTTTGTGTTCAGCATATCCAGTACATCCTGGTTAACGCTTTTGGTAAACTGATGGTCGATCAGTTCCTGAATGCGTTTTAACCTTGCCGAGTGTGCGCCACCTACAGTTTTGTGGAAGTACGAAGCATCTGCACTGGTAAATGTGGGGATTGAAGTATCAAATACCCTGAAGTCAGGATCTTTATCGGCCATGATGAAGTTATCCACGTCCCTTGGCTGGTAATGATTGGTCAGCGTGTTTTTAGGTACAAAGTTCTGGTTGTTCAGGTAACGGCGGTCTACCTGCCACATATCAAACAGGATAACCACTGCCAGTATTCCAAATACGACATCGGCTTTCATCTTTTTAGTAATCAGCGCCCAGATCAGTCCGAAGCCTATGGCTACAAGGAAAGCAGTACGGATGGCATCTGCCCTCGCCAGGTCTACCCTATCCTGAATCAGTGCATTTGCAATGGTTGTGGCGATATTTCTATCGTTATTCAGTGCGCGCATCAACTGCTCCACAAACTGTTCATGATCTGCAGTTCTGAAACTGAAGAACAGTGTTGGCATGATAGCCACCAGCAGCGCAAAACCACCTGTAATACCGGCCGACCATGTCAGCTTTTTTACCAGGAATTTCTGATCGTATTTTCCTTCCTGTGCTTCTTTGATAGCCAGAAGGGCGAGGATTGGGAACAACAGGCCTACCACAGCCAGTATAGATTCTACAGCCCTGAATTTATTGTAAAGCGGTACATAGTCAAAGAAGAAATCTGAGATCAGCGGGAAGTTCTTGCCGAAGGATAAGAGCATGAGCAATACCGTTGCTGATAAGATCCACCATTTCATCCTGTCGCGCACAATAAACAACCCAAAAACAAAAAGGAAACAGATAATTGCACCAAAATAATATGGCCCCGCCGTAAAGGGTTTGTCTCCCCAGTAAACTGGCAAACGCTGAGCAAAATCTGCAGCCTGTTCTGGTGATGCACCAACAGTTTGTATCGCTTTTGCCACGTTTGATTTTTCGTCGAGGCGCTCATTTCCGCCTCCATATAAATTCGGGATCAGAAACGTAAGTGATTCACCCACGCCCTGGCTCCACTGATAAGCGTAGTCTTTTGGCAAACCGTTATCCGGTTCAGCAGCATCTGTTTTTAAATTGGATTTACCACGGATGGTTTCTTTTCCATATTCATAGGTAGTCCAGAGGTTACTGGCATTGATCATTACCGATAAAAGCACAGCTATACCTAGATAGCCCATTGCTTTGCCAAGGTCCTTTGTTCTTTTTTCTTTTACGGCCGCATAGATTTCAATTCCTATATAGATTAACAGGGCAATCAGCAGGTAGTAGGTCATCTGGACGTGGTTAGCCCTGATATTTAATGCAAGGAAAAGCGCTGTGAGGCTGGCGCCCATTACATAACGTCCACGAAGGGTAAGAATAATTCCTGCGAGTATCGGTGCAAAAAATCCTATTGCCAAGGCCTTATTGCTATGGCCTGCGGCGATAATAATGAAGTTATACGATGTAAAGGCGAAGGCAATTGCACCCGCAGCGGCAAGCCAGGGATTGATCCTGAGCACGCAGAACAGAAGATATGCTCCCAGCAGATATAAGAGAACCGTCCCTACAGGATCAGGAAAAATATCCTTGATCAGGGAGATGCCATAAGTAGTTAAATTGAGCGGATACTGCACCCAGATCTGGTACGCAGGCATTCCTCCAAACATTTGATTTGTCCACAGAGGGCCTTTGCCATCTTTGGCTTTGTAATCCATGATTTCCTTTTGCATAGCTTTCGCCTGCAAAACGTCGCCTTGTTGAGGAACTTTACCCTGAAGAACAGGACTGAAGTAGACAAAACATATAATTACAAAAAACGCACTGATGGCCAGATGTATGCCATTCCTTTTTAACCAATTATTCATTAAGGTTTGCTTATATTTAAACTAAGCCCAAAAATATAAAATTGATACAGATTAGGAAGGATAATTGATCGATTAGGGTAAAATAGTTTATTTGACCTCTTCGTATTCTACAAAATCACCAAGTTTATCTGAGTTTCCGTGTTTTTGCTGTGGCGGTACATAATCAATCGATATAGATCCCTCTGGCTTGGAAGAAGGTTTCTGGGTGTTTTGTGCCGCAGCCTGATCCTGCATTTTCCCGAATACGCTTTTAAGTACCATTGGAAAAACAAGACGCAAGAGCAAGCGGATAACCCAGAGTATCAGTACAGTGATGAAAAGAAATTTTATAAGCCCCATGTTATGATTGAGTTGATTTACAAATATAGACAGATTTCACAGCGCAATATTACAAATACGCCGTGTTTCTTGCACAATAATTACAATATAAGGAATTTTAAAAATCTTCCTCTACGATCTCTGCAACCCGGCCGACCTGCCCGTCTTCGAGCCTGACCTTGATTCCCCTTGAATGGTAAGGGGATGAAGTTAAGAGATTTGCCACAATTCCACGCGTCAGTTTACCACTGCGCTGATCCTTTTTTAAAATGATATCTACCTCTAGTCCCGGATAGATATCCGATCTGTTTTTTCCGTCCATGAACTGATTATACTTTTTTTAAACTGGCTTTGCCAAACCTTTCTTCAAATACCTTTTCCATGGCAAACATTTCGTCCCTCAGCCTTGCCGCCATCAGGAAGTCCATATCCTTGGCAGCTTTAGCCATATCCTTGCGCGTTTTATCGATAGACTTCTGCATCTCCGGCTTGGTCATGTACTGTACGATCGGATCGGCAGCAATACTCACCTGATCGATTTCCACATAGGCAGCTTTCCGCTCTGAGTTGGCAGAGAAATCGAGCACCGAAGTCTGTTCCAGGATGGCCTCCCTGCTTTTACCCACAGTTTTCGGCACAATGCCATGTTCTGTATTGTAAGCTATCTGCCTCTCGCGTCTGCGGTTGGTCTCATCCATGGTTATAGCCATAGAATCCGTGATTTTATCTGCATAGAGGATTACCCTTCCGCGGTCGTTACGGGCAGCCCTTCCTATTGTCTGGATCAGGGAGCGCTCCGATCTCAAAAACCCTTCCTTATCGGCATCGAGAATGGCAACAAAGGACACTTCCGGTAAATCCAGTCCTTCCCTCAGCAGGTTGATCCCGATCAGCACGTCAAATTCACCCAGGCGCAATCCCCGCAGGATTTCTACCCTTTCCAGGGTTTTCACTTCGGAGTGGATATAGCGGCATTTGATATTCAGCCTGTCCATGTACTTGGTTAACTCCTCCGCCATCCTTTTCGTCAGTGTAGTTACCAGTACGCGGTCGCCCATCTTGATTGTCTTGTCAATCTCGTCGAGCAGATCATCCACCTGGTTGATCGCCGGCCTTACTTCGATCAGCGGATCAAGCAGCCCCGTAGGACGAATGACCTGTTCTATATAAACCCCTTCAGTTTTCTGCAGTTCATAATCTGCAGGCGTAGCACTGACATAGATCGTTTGCGGGGCCAGGCGCTCAAATTCCTCAAAATTCAGGGGCCTGTTGTCCAATGCGGAAGGCAGGCGGAAACCATATTCTACAAGAGACATCTTCCGGGAGCGGTCACCACCATACATTGCCCTGATCTGGGGTACGGTAACATGGCTCTCATCAATGACCATCAGGTAATCATCAGGAAAATAATCCAGCAGGCAGAAGGGGCGCATGCCCGGTGAACGTCCGTCAAAGAATCTCGAATAATTCTCAATCCCTGAGCAGTAGCCCAGTTCCTTCATCATCTCGATATCAAAGTTAACCCTTTCTTCCAGGCGTTTTGCTTCCAGTAGCTGGCGGTCGCCAATCAGCTGGTTCTTGCGTACTTCCAGCTCTTCCTGGATACCCCAGATGGACGACTGGAACCTGTCCTTAGGCGTCACAAAAAGATTTGCCGGGTATACCGCCATATCTTCGAGTTTCTCCAGGGTCTTCCCCGTCACCGGGTCAATTACACTTAATTCTTCAATATCATCGCCAAAAAATGAAACACGGTAGGCGTTATCGAGGTAGGCCGGGAAGATATCTACTGTATCGCCCTTCACCCGGAACGTTCCGCGTTTAAAATCGGTGACTGTCCTGGCATATAAGATCTCCACCAGGCTGTGTAAAAACGTATTTCTTGATACCCTTGTGCCCACCGCAAAGCGGAATACCGAGCGCGAGAAATCCTCGGGATTTCCCATACCATAGATGCAGGAGATGGAAGATACCACGATAACGTCTCTCCTGCCCGACATCAGGGCCGAGGTAGTTCTTAAGCGCAGCTTCTCGATCTCCTCATTAATGCTCAGGTCTTTTTCTATATAGGTATTGCTGCTGGGCATATAGGCCTCAGGCTGATAATAATCGTAGTAGGAAACAAAATAGTTAACCTGGTTCTCCGGGAAAAACTGCTTGAATTCTCCGTAAAGCTGCGCTGCCAGAGTCTTGTTATGGCTCAGGATCAGCGTAGGCTTCTGGGTTTGCTGGATCACATTGGCTACCGTAAATGTTTTACCGGAACCTGTAACCCCCAGCAGCGTCTGATAATGCTCATCATTATTGACACCGGTAACCAGTTGCTCAATAGCATTGGGCTGATCGCCTGTAGGTTTATAGTCTGAAACGAGTTGAAATTTCATAGATAATCAAAGATAAGAATTAATGGCGTATTGATATGTCGTGATTATATCCTAAATTTAATGTTCATGAAGCTACTGGTATATGTCCCTTTACTTACGCCAAGGATAAAGTACATTTTTAACTTTATTTTTAATGATGTCCTGCAAACACAAGTCGGCTTCAGTTCCAATGTTTCAGAATTTAAAAGTTCTGAACTGCCAAAAGCTACTTATGGCGAACAACCCGTGGGCGATGAACTTTTTTTCAGACAATCAGAATTCCTTTTATCACATTCGATAGTTGCCCCAACAATCAGGACCACAACTTTCGGCGACATGATTGTGCCCTTTGCTGTAGACAACAGCAGTTTACCCTTTGATGTTTTTGCTGCTGCCTTTTATTTTGTAAGCCGGTATGAAGAGTATCTCCCATTTACGCCCGATCAGGACGGACAATATCCTGCAGAGGCAAGTCTGCAGAGCAAGCTGAAGTTACTGGAATTTCCGGTGGTGGACGGCTGGGCATTGATGCTGAAGAACATGCTGCTCAAACGTTATCCGAAATTATACTTTGGTAAAAAAGAATATTCATTTATCCCACTGATCTTCATGTATCCCAACACGACGCTGAGCCCGCTGGATAAAGCCCTAAAGCTGCTGAAGAAAATACCTTATTTGAAATCAGCGTCAAATGGCGTTATACCTAAACCGGGCGGCCTGCAGGCTTTTCTGAAAGAACAGCATGATAAATATGATTTGAATGCAGTTTATTTTCATAAACCCGTGCAGGAGCTGGACGTCGTCTGCGGAAGACAGCTGTCATTCCCGAAAAGCTATCTCCACCTGATTAAAAATGAGATTGCCGGAGATTACCGGATGGGATATGCGAAAACGATAGGCTTCAGGGCAGGTACCTGTACGCCCTTCTTCTGGTATGACCTGCAACTGGAAAAAACCACACACCTGCTCATACATCCGGTAGCGGTAAATGACGAAATATTAAAGCTCAGCAGAACGTTTAATATAGAGGATGTGCTGGCTAAATGGGGCAGGATGATCGAAAATGTCAAACTTTTAAACGGGCATTTCTACCTGCTCTGGCATAAAGAGACTTTACCTGAATCCGGGAAAGGCAGGGTTGGAAGAAGACTGTACCTGGAACTATTAGCTAACTTTTTATCTGAACGCAATGATATTCGACTTAAGTAAGACCACTTCTATAGCCAACACTTTCATTGCAGAGTTACGCGATGAAAAAATACAGCTGGATGCAATGCGCTTCCGCAGGAACCTGGAAAGACTGGGCGAATTTTTTGCCCTGGAGATCAGCAAAACGCTGACTTACGTACCTGTGGAAACAGTGACGCCGCTGGGAATAGCCAATTCACAGCGGCTGGAAACACAACCGGTTCTTGCCACTATCCTGCGCGCCGGCCTTCCGATGCAGCAGGGATTGCTGAATATTTTTGACCGTGCAGAAGCCGCATTTATTACAGCCTACAGGAAAAACCATATCAACGGCCCGCTGGAGATCCAGGTGGATGCTGTTTCGGCGCCAGACCTGACCGATAAAGTGGTAATCATTGCCGATCCCATGCTGGCCACTGGCTTAAGTATGGTACGCAGCTGCAAAGAACTTATTGCCCAGTATAAAGTAAAAGAGCTGCATATCGTAGCCGCTATTGCAAGTGCGGAAGGCATCAGGCATGTCCGCGCTAATCTGCCTTTAGCAAAATTATGGTTGGGAGCAATTGATGAAGAGATGACCAGCAAATCGTACATTGTGCCCGGATTGGGTGATGCAGGCGACCTCGCCTATGGCACCAAATTATAATTTTACCTTTAGAATGATCAGACATATATTTTTCGACCTCGACCATACCATCTGGGATTTTGATAAAAATGCACAGGAAACCTTAACGGAACTTTACCATCAGTATCAATTGAATACCCTGGGCTTAAATTCCTGCGAAGCATTTATCGAAAGATATACGGAGAATAACCAGCTGCTCTGGGCGGAGTATCATATGGGAAGGATTACAAAAGATACTTTGCGGGCCGAAAGATTTCACAAAACCTTTATTGAACTGGGTATAACCCCGGAACTGGTGCCCCATCAGTTTGAAGAAGACTATGTACAGTTCAGCCCCAAAAAAACCAACCTGTTTGAGGGATCAGAGAAAGTACTTAGCTACCTGCAGAAAAAATACACCCTGCATATCATCTCCAACGGATTTAAAGAGACTACACTGCTCAAAATGGAACGCTGTAATTTAAATCCCTTCTTCAAAAACGTGATCATTTCTGAGGATGTAGGTGTAAACAAACCTGATAAAGCCATTTTTGAGCACGCCCTGCAACTGGCAGGTGCGAAGAAAGAGGAAAGTATCATGATCGGCGATAGCATTGAGGCCGATATCCGCGGTGCCCAGGACTTTGGAATGAAGGCTATTTTCTTCAATCCGCTGAACAAAGATAAACCTGCAGATGTGGAATGGCAGATCCTTCACCTGGAGGAATTAATGCTGCACTTCTAATCGCTTTTAATTTCACATCTTTGCGGCAATGAAATTACCCGGTATAAAAGGTTTTGATGAAGAGGCATTCAACAAGTATTTTAAAAATACAGGTTGGCTGATGTTTGGAAAAATCCTGAGTATGGTGGTAGGATTTATCATTGCAGGCTATCTGGGGGCATCTTCTTTTGGTGATTTAAGTTTCGCCAGTGCCTTTACCATGATCATGGCTGCCGTTGCTGCACTGGGTCTGGACAGTTTTATCATCCGGGAAATTATCAATGAGCCTGCGAAAAAAGACGAGATCCTGGGGACTGCATTGCTGATGCGTCTGATCGTAAGTCTTTTGCTCATCCCGGCCACGGTAGGTGTTTACCTGCTGTTTCACCGCTTTGCCGACCATCCCGGTAATCCACTTACCTGGGTTATTGTGATCCTCTCCCTGGCCTATTTTTTCAAATCATTTAACGTTATTGATTCCTATTTTCAGTCGCAGGTAGCCTCAAAGTATGTGGTAAAGGTTCAGAACGTCTGCGTGATCCTCTCCGTCATAGTGAAGATCCTGCTGGTGTGGTTCCATCTTCCGGTAATCTGGTTCGCTGCCGCACTTTGTTTTGACAGCTTGTCGCTCGCTGCAGGCCTCGTATATATGTATCATAAACGGGGGTTCAGCCTGCTGACCTGGACTTTCAGCCGTTCAAGGGCAGTTAAACTGCTGAAACAAAGTTTTCCCCTGATTCTTTCTGCGGTGATGGTGTCTATCTACATGAAGATCGACCAGGTGATGCTGAAAGATGTGGGAAGTGCAGAAGTGGGCATCTACAGTGTAGCCGCAAATATCAGCGAAGCCTGGTATTTTATCCCTGTAGCCATTGTAACATCGGTTTTCCCGGCAATCATCCATGCGAGAAAGACCGATCTGGAACGTTATACCAAAAGACTCAAGAACCTGTACGACCTGCTGGTATTCATCAGTCTGCCCGTTGCCATACTGATCAGTTTCCTTGGAACAGATATTATTCATTTGATTTATAAGGATGCATATCAGGGCGCAGGCCAAATGTTATCCATACATATCTGGTCAGGCATCTTCGTTTTTCTTGGCAGCGCAAGCTCCCAGTACCTGCTTGCAGAAGGATATACAATGGTCTCTTTCCAGCGTACTGCGTTTGGTGCAGTGGCCAATGTACTGCTCAATCTGTGGCTGATTCCAAAGTACGGAGGCATCGGCGCATCTGTAGCTACACTTATTGCTTGTTTTATCAGTACCTTTTACCTATTATTCATTCCAAAAACCCGACTGCAGGGCGTAATGATGTTAAAATCATTATTTTTGTTTACTGCATTTCAAAAAATATTTAAACGTTGAACAAACTCAAAGCATTCGCAACACTATTAAAAAAGCCGGACAGGTTAAAGGCATTGTTATCTTACGGCCACAAAGGCTATCTGGCTAACATCGGGTGGTTCAGCTCATTTGACAATCAGCAGGCGATGGACCAGCATGGCGAACCATTACCCTGGGTAACTTATTCATTTATCGATTTTATTAAACCCCGTCTGACTAAGAACTTCAGCATCTTTGAATACGGATCCGGCAGTTCGACCCTTTTTTATGCAAAACGGGTAAGAAGAGTTGTCTCTGTAGAACATGATGAAGCCTGGTATAACAAGATCGTTAAATCCAAAGCGCAGAATGCTGAAATGATCTTCAGTAAGCTGGAAACCGGTGGTGAATATTCCAGGAAAGCGGCAACACTTGGAGAGCAGTTTGACATCATCATTGTAGATGGACGCGACCGCGTAAACTGCTGTATCAGCAGCGCAGCAGCGTTAACGCCAGAGGGAGTGATTGTCCTTGATGATTCTGAACGCCCTGAATATGATAAAGCACGTACTTTCCTGACAAATGCTGGATTTAAGGAGCTTTCTTTCTCTGGTATTTCCCCGGGATTATTTTACCTGAAGGCTACCTCTGTATTTTACAAAACTGACAACTGTTTACACATATAAAAACATATTTCTATGTTGAGTGACGACGTAAAATCAGCGTACAACGACTTCTACACAAAAGATGATTCTGCATGGCGGATGCTTGGTGCCCGCTCAAAGGCGGCCAACATCGTTGCCGTGTGCAAAAGTATCAACCCGCTGAAAGTACTTGAAGTAGGCGCCGGTGATGGCAGCATCCTTCATTTCCTTAACGAGTGGAACTTTGGGCAGGAACTTTATGCACTGGAAATTGCAGATACAGGTGTGGACAGGATCAGGGAACGCGGATTAAGCAGGCTGGCAGAAGCCAAAAGTTTTGACGGATATGAGATCCCCTACGCGGATGATAGTTTTGACCTGGTAATTTTATCGCACGTACTTGAACATGTGGAACACGAACGTATCCTGATCAGGGAACTGAAACGTATCGCTAAAAATATCGTTGTTGAAGTACCTCTTGACTACCGTTTTGGGGTTGACAAAAGAATGAAACATTTCCTGGATTACGGGCATATCAATATGTACACCCCTACATCGCTCCGCTTTTTATTGCAGAGTGAAGGACTAACAGTAATTTCGGGCAGGCTGTCTATGACGCCGCCGGCAACAACAAAATTCAATGAGTTTGTCAATAAAAAAGCTCCTAAAGCATTTTCCAGGATCATGAAGATCGAAATGGAATACCGGATCAAGAAATTGATCGGAAATCTGATGGGCACCAGGAAAGAAGAACAATTTGCAAACGCTTACACCGTTCTAACCCAGAAATCTAACCAGACACTGCAAATATTTTAAATACATGCAAAGCTTTGCCCCCATTGCCTTATTTGTGTACAACAGGCCACAGCATACTGAACGTACATTAAAATTTCTGAAACAGAATGAGCTCGCAGCCGAAAGCCGCCTTTTTATCTTTTCGGACGGCCCCAAAACTGACGATGATGTGGATAAAGTGAAGCTGGTGAGAGACCTTTTAAAGACGGTTGATGGGTTCAGATCTATTGAGATCATTGAAAGAAAAGAAAATATGGGGCTCGCAAATTCTGTGATTGCAGGTGTAAGCCGACTAGTGAAGGACTACAAACAGGTAATCGTGTTTGAAGACGACCTGATAACCTCTCCATATACCTTAACTTATTTTAACGATGCCTTAAACCGCTACCGCACTGAAGAGCGGGTTATGCATATTGGTGCTTATATGTACCACCTGAAAGAAAACACATTGCCCGAATCCTTTTTTTACCGTGCGGCAACCAGTTGGGGATGGGCTACCTGGGACAGGGCCTGGCAACACTTTGAACCCAATATCGATACCCTGATCAGCCAGTTTGACGCCAAAAAGAAAAGTGCTTTTTCTATTGAGTATACCATGAATTTCTGGAAACAGATGATGGACTTTAAAAACGGGAAGAACAACTCCTGGGCTATCCGCTGGTATGCTTCTATTTTTCTGAAAAACGGGCTTACACTGAATCCTGCCCATTCTTTAGTGAATAACATTGGCCACGACGGCACCGGGGTACATTCTGGTATCAATGATATTTACAATGTGATCATCCACCCAAAGCCTATTACAGCGTTTCCAAAAGAGATCAAAGAGAATGCTGCCGCATATCATGCTATCAAACAATTCCTAAGTACAAGAAAGGGTAGCTTGTGGCAGCGGCTGAAGCGCTACATCATACAGCGGCTGGGGTAATTATCAACCGCTCAGTTTTTAGCTGATCCGGGATTGTTTCCTTGCCTCGAGGATAATATAAGGGGAAAGCTGTTTCGAATTAAATGGAAATACTTTGGTAAAAACCTTTCCTGCCAGCCAGAGCGATTTTTTCAGCAGCCTCACTCCTGCCGGTTTCTGCTGCTCATTCTCCAGCCACAGACTAAAATGGCCAAAATATTTTGCCTGTACCACCTGCAAACCGGAATCACGACAAATAGCTGCCAGCAGCTGGGGATCCATACAAGCTATATTATGTTTATCGTAGTTGTCTTTATCAAATGATTTCTGGAACCATCCATTTAATGCCCTGAAGTTTGGAAGGGTAATCAGTAAAGTACCCCCGGGTTTCAGGAAATCGATATGGCGCCTGATGATATCTTTCGAATCATTAAAGTGTTCTATCAGGCCACATGACAAAACAAGATCATATTGCTGTTTTTCTGTGTGGTTGAACAAATCGGTTTCAATGATATGAATATCGCTTTCTTTCAGGTTATTTGCCTGCAGCAATGCATTGGTAACCGGCTGATGCACAAAGTAATCCAGCAGGGTTACATCCAGCTTAAAATATTTTTTCAGGAATACAGCATAATACCCTGGGAAGCCTCCCAGTTCAATCGCTGTTTTTACCTTTTGTGTACTGATAATCGAAGCAAGCTCTTTATGGAACAGGTAATCTGCCGGGATATTAACAGACAGGCCTGTTTTACTTTCCCAGTAATCCACCCAAAATTGTCTGTCCGTTAAAAGGTTACTCATATTTATTTTTTTTAAACGCTGTTATAGGGCTGAGAAAGATATAATTTTGCCGGCGTGAAAATACATAAACGATCACAATAATATGTAATTTTGACACATTGAAAGTAATACACTTAAATACATATGAAGGAAACGGAGGAGCCGGAAGGGCATGTCTCCGCTTAAGTGATGCACTTAACGCAAGTGGTGCCGACTCTAATGTAATGGTATACTATCAATTTAAAGAAAGCACCAAAGCGGTTGCATTTAGTAAAACCCCTTTTCAGAAAGCCAGGGCTGTTTTTAATATCCTCTCTGAAAGGTATATGTCTAAAGGACTGGTAAAAGCACTCAAAACTCCATTTTCCATCCAGTGGTTCGGCCGTTCCATTGCCAGCCATCCTGCTTTAAAAGATGCAGACCTGATTCACCTGCACTGGATCAACCATGGTTTTTTAAGACCAAAAGACCTTGCTGCACTGGAGGAACTGGATAAGCCGATCGTATGGACCTTTCATGACAGCAATGCATTTACGGGTGGCTGTCACGTTCGCTATGCATGCGAGAACTTTCATAACCAGTGCGGATTTTGCCCGCTCTTAAAGATCAGTGGTAAAAACGACATTTCGCACCAGAACTGGATCAGAAAAAAGAAGGGGTATAAAAACCTTGGCTTCCATATTGTTGCACCCAGTAAATGGATGGCACAATCGATCAAATTCAGCAGTCTGATGGGCGCCAGGGATGTTGCCGTGATCCCGAATACAATCGAAACCAACATCTTTAAACCTTATGTAAAGGCAGAAGCCAAAAAGCTGCTGAACATTGCCCCTGATAAATTTGTGCTGATGAGCGGTTTTATGCCCTCAAAGAATGATAAACATAAAGGTACGTCCTATCTGATTGAGGCCCTGAATGATTTGGCTGCTAGGCCAGGCATTGTCAGAGAAAATATTGAACTGCTGATCTTCGGCAATAAGGAGAGTGCAGAAATGCCGGAATTCCCTTTTAAAACAACTTTTTTAGGTACCATAGGCAACGATACACATCTGGCCAAGTGTTATTCTGCTGCAGATGCATTTATAACCCCCTCGCTGGAAGATAACCTTCCGAATACGGTAATGGAAAGCCTGGCCTGCGCTACTCCCGTAGTAGCCTTTAAAACAGGTGGTATCCCGGATATGGTGGAACACCTCGTAAATGGTTACCTGGCGGATTATGAATCTGCTGAAGACCTTGCTACAGGTATGGAATGGCTGTATCACGAAGACAGTGCCGAAGAGATTCAGAAGCAGGCGAGGCTAACAATCCTGACTCATTTTTCTGAAGAGGTGATTGCCGAAAAACATATGCTCCTGTACCAGTCGCTCATCAATCTACACCCCCGTTAAACCATGCAGCCAAAGCTTAGCGTTATCACCATAGTATATAACAATGCAAAGGACATCGAACGTACCATGCTTTCTGTATTGAACCAAAGCTATCCAAATATTGAGTATATCATAATAGACGGTGCTTCAACTGATGGTACAAAAGATATTATTTACCGCTACAAGGATAAACTGGCGCAATTTATCTCTGAAAAAGACAAGGGCATTTACGATGCCATGAATAAAGGCTTGTCCCTGGCCACCGGCGATTATCTGCTGTTCATGAACTCGGGCGACGAGATCTACAGCACCGATACAGTGCGCGAAGTATTTGCAGCTGCTCCTGGTGCGGACATCTATTACGGAGAAACAGAAATGTATGATGAAGGCTGGCATAGCCTGGGCCAGCGCAGGCACGAAGCTCCGGAAACGTTCGACTGGAAAAGCTTTAAATATGGTATGAGCATCAGCCACCAGGCGATTTATGTGAAACGCAGCCTGGCTGCTCCGTATGACCTGCAGTATAAATACAGTGCAGATATCGACTGGATTATTAAAGTGGCGAAGAAGGCTTCAAGTATTGTAAATACCCGCACCTACGTAGCAAAATACCTTACAGGAGGTATTTCCAAACAGAAACATATGGAAAGCCTGAAAGAACGTTTCAGTATCTTCACTAAGTATTATGGACTGCTGCCCAACCTGATCAATCACTTCTCGATTGCCGTAAACCTTGCCCGTTTTTACCTGAAGCACCACCGCACAAACGATTAATCTGCCCCCGGGTTTATGCCATTTCATTATCAGTTTTCTGAATTGAAAGAAACAATACTTTTTGTGGTTTGTAGTAGTAGTACATTTTAAAATATACTACTATGGGAACATTAAGTAATCGTAACATAGCTGTTTTATCAGCAAATGGATTTGAAGAATCAGAATTAACAAGCCCTGTTCAAAGGTTGAAAGAAGAAGGAGCTACAGTACATATTATCTCGCTGGAGTCTGGCAAGATTCAGGGAATGAAAAACGACCGCGAATGGACTGTGGAAATTGATGTAGACAAAACTGTAGCAGAAGCAAATGCCGATGATTATCAGGGTCTGCTGATCCCGGGCGGTGTCCTTAATCCTGACTCACTGAGAAAAGATGAAGGTGCTTTACAATTTGTAAGGGAATTTTTTGAAGCCGGAAAACCGGTAGCCGCTATCTGTCACGGTCCGCAGGTACTGATTTCTGCCGGAGTGGTAGAAGGACGTAACCTGACCTCCACAAAAACTATTAAAATTGACCTGGTTAATGCCGGCGCAAACTGGGAAGATTCAGAAGTAGTGACAGACCAGGGTCTGGTAACCAGCCGCAGCCCGAAAGACCTTCCTGCCTTTAACGATAAGATCGTAGAAGAATTCGCAGAAGGTGTGCATGACCGCCAGCATGTATAGCCAGGGCTAAGTTAAATAGTCAGACACCTTTTTAGTTACAGCAAAACCTGGGATTAAACATTTGGTTTTTTACTAAAAACCAAATGTTTAATTAAAAAAGACTGATCTTGTATCAATGCTGCCGGCCGCTGAAATACGGCCGAAGGCATTGATACAAGATCAGTCTTTTTTATAACTATCAGGATAAGCAAAAGGCAAGCCTGAAAGATACCGGCTGATCTTCCGGTAAGGAAAATCACCCCCGCCTTTCAATGCGAACTGAACAATAATTGTACGGGTTAGCGGATCCACATATAACCTTTGCCCCCTGGTACCCTCCGCAGAAAAATCCCCGTTAACCGGCAGTTGCGGCAGCCACCACATATAATGAAATGTTGTTTTCTGCCAGTATTTGGAAAGAGCAGGACTTTCAGCATTTAAATGAACCGACTCGTTTATCCATTCCTCCGGAATCACCTGGATGCCATTATAATTTCCTTCGTTAAGATATAAACGGCCAATTTTGGCCAGGTCAATGGCAGTAGACTGAAACCTGCTTGCAGTATTGGCAAATCCATCCGGATGATCCAGGCCCCAGCTTGCAGGATATTCCGCACCAATTTTTTTCCAAATCTTATCCTGGAAATACTGCGCAATCTTCTGTCCGGTTGCATTCTCTATTGCCCAGCCAAGCAGAAAAACATCAATACTCCGGTATTTGTAAAATGTACCTGGTGGCTGTGCAGATTTCGTACTGAGCAACTGTTTTTTGATGTCATCTGTATAGAAATATTTAGCTTCGTCAGAAAAGATTGCCATCAGGTAGTTGCTTTCCGCATCCCTAAATTCCAGGCCGGACTTCATGGACAAAAGATCCCTGAGGGTAATACGCTCAAATGCCGGATTGGATCTTAGTTCGGGAACATAGGTGATCAGCAGATCAGTCAGGCTTTTAATCCTGCCTTCGGCCAATGCCTTACCCAGTAAAACTGATGTCATGCTCTTCCCGACGGAGAAAAGTGTGGACAGTGTAGTATCACTATAACCAGGGGCACATCTCTCATATATCAGCGTATCATCTCTGATTACCATGAATACAGTAAGTTGTCCATCATCAAAGTATTTTTTGAAAGGTACCAGCTCATGTTTACTGTTCATCACGCTGACAGTATCCAGGTCATTCCTGTTATTGGTTCTGATGAAATGAAAGGCAGTATCAGCTTTAGCTACCACAGATTGAGGAAAAATCCTGTAAGTCTGATCATCGGGGTTCTGGTAACGCAAAACTTTCAGCAGTTCAGGCCGGCGGTAAAAGAGTATAGCAAAAACACCTGTGATCAGGATCAGTAGCAGCAATACATGGTAACCTTTCTTTTTCATTGGCTGATTGGATTAAATTTCCCTAAAGTCACATTTTACCCATAAACGAAAAAAGCCTGTAAACTATTGCTTACAGGCTTTGTGAAATTTTAAAAAATCCTATTGGAATTGTTTTCCTTTGATTTTACGCTCATTTTCTGTTAAGAAGATTTTACGCAAACGCATACTTACAGGAGTGATTTCAATGTACTCATCAGCCTGGATGTATTCCATAGCCTCTTCAAGTGAAAATTTGATTGCAGGAGCGATACGCTGACTATCATCTGTACCAGAAGCACGCATGTTAGTTAAGGCTTTTCCTTTAACAATGTTTACTACTAAATCATTGTCACGGATGTGCTCACCCATAATCTGACCTTCGTAAACTTCAACACCCGGATCAACAAAGAAACGACCGCGATCCTGTAATTTATCAATTGAATAAGCAGTAGTACTACCTTTTTCCATTGATACAAGAACACCGTTTAACCTTCCAGGGATAGTACCTTTCCAGGGCTCGTAAGCTTTGAAACGGTGAGCCATGATAGCTTCACCACCAGTTGCTGTCAATACGTTGTTTCTTAATCCGATGATACCACGTGCAGGGATTTCAAATTCCAAATGCTGAAGGTCACCTTTTGGTTCCATAATCAGTAATTCACCTTTACGCTGAGTAACAAGCTCAATTACCTTACCGGCAACTTCACCAGGAACATCCACGATCAGTGTTTCAACTGGCTCGCATTTTTTACCATCAATTTCTTTGATAATAACCTGTGGCTGTCCAACCTGAATTTCATATCCTTCGCGACGCATAGTCTCGATCAATACTGATAAATGGAGAATACCCCTTCCGTATACTAAATAAGCATCAGGAGATTCTGTCTCAACCACTTTCAGGGCAAGATTTTTCTCCATCTCTTTGTACAAACGTTCTTTGATACGTTGAGAAGTAACAAATTTACCTTCTTTACCGAAGAAAGGAGAGTTATTGATAGTGAACAGCATGTTCATTGTAGGCTCATCAATTTTGATAACAGGAAGTTGTTCCGGAGCATCAAAATCAGAGATTGTATCACCAATATCAAAACCATCAATACCTACAACAGCGCAGATATCACCTGATTTTACTTCAGTAGTACGGATCTTTCCAAGACCTTCAAATGTATATAGTTCTTTTACTCTTGATTTTACCATTTTACCATCACGTTTGATCAACGTAACCGGCTGGTTTTCTTTGATTGAACCACGGTGAACACGTCCAACCGCAATACGACCAACAAAAGATGAATAATCTAATGAAGTGATCTGCATTTGCAAAGTACCTTCCAGCATTGGCGGAGGTGGGATATTTGCAACAACAGCATCAAGTAAAGGGAAGATATCAGTAGTTGGTTTAGTCCAGTCAGTGCTCATCCATCCTTGTTTAGATGAACCGTAGATTACAGGGAAGTCTAACTGATCTTCTGTAGCTTCAAGGTTGAAGAACAATTCGAAGATCTGCTCATAAACTTCTTCAGGACGACAGTTTTCTTTATCTACCTTGTTTACAACAACGATAGGTTTAAGACCTAAAGCCAAAGCTTTCTGAGTTACGAAACGGGTCTGAGGCATTGCACCTTCAAACGCATCGCATAATAACAATACACCATCAGCCATTTTCAATACACGCTCTACCTCACCACCGAAATCGGCGTGACCAGGAGTATCAATAATGTTGATTTTAGTATCTTTATACATTACTGAAACGTTTTTAGAAACGATGGTAATACCACGTTCTCTTTCCAAATCGTTATTGTCAAGTATCAAGTCACCTGTTTGTTCGTTGTCACGAAAAATAGAACAAGTGTGTAAAATCTTATCAACCAATGTAGTTTTACCGTGGTCAACGTGTGCTATGATAGCTATATTTCTTATTTTTTGCATAAAATGCGCCTAATTTTGGCGCAAAGATAACGTAAATTTTTGATATATCATCCTATCCGCTAGGACAATGTCACATAATTACGTAAATAATGCGCATTGAAAATCCCTGACCGCTTCAATTACCTGTACAAACAAGCATTTAAAAAAAATTGATTTAACATTAAATTCATCGTTTTCTTATCTTTGATAAGAATTAAAATATTTATTTAATTTTAACACAGCCTACTCAGATAAAACGGCAACTAATATCAAGAGTAAATGAAACCTGCATGAACTTACAGCTCAGTCATGCAGCTGCATACGCGAACACTGACAAACAAAACCTACCCTGATGAACAAGAAAGCAATACTACTGGGCGCAAGCGGTGCCATAGGGAACAGCCTGCTTTTGCTGCTTTTGGAAAACAAATATTATGCGGAGGTCCTGATCCTGGTGAGGAAGGAATTGAAAATCCAGCACCCGAAGCTGAAACAACTGGCAATTGACTTTGACAAGATAAGTGACTATGCCGGCGAAATTAGTGGAGATGTGGTTTTTTGCTGCCTGGGCACTACAAAAAACAAAACGCCAAATGAGCAGCAATACAGGAAGATCGACTATCAGTACCCACTCGAAGCTGCGGGGATCGCAGCCAGGAACGGTGTGCAAAGCTATCATCTTGTTTCTTCCATTGGTGCCGACAAAAACTCTTCTGTTTTTTATACAAGAACAAAAGGAGAAGTTGAGTGCGACCTTCAGGCAATTCCCTTTAAGAACATTCATATTTACCGTCCTTCACTACTGGATGCCACCAGAAAAGATAAACGGTTTATGGAAGGCAGCATCAGCATAATCATGCAGGTAGTGAATCCCATTTTGATTGGAAAATGGAGAAAATACAGAAGTATTAACGTAGAAAATGTGGCCAGGGCTATGGTCAGGGCATCACTGGAAGATTATCCGGGAGTATACATTCACGAATCTGATGAAATACAGAAAATGAGTGACGCAGAAGTTGTCAACTTTAGCTAGCGCGTTTAACCGAGGTACAGGACTATACAAATTGACATTTTACAGACCTCAGGCAAAGGCTAATTAATTATTTTTGTTTAATGGATATGCAAATTATATTAGTTGGAATTCTATTTGTGGCTGCACTTTTCTATATTGGGCGCATCATTTATCGTTCTGTATCTCCCAAAAGCGGGGGTTGTGCATCAGGATGCGGTAAATGTGGTGTAGATCTCTCCAAAGTTGAGATCAAGAATAAATAGCCCCAAATTCCTATGCTCGACCTCTTAAAAGATTACCTGCGTGAACGTATAACTCTGACTGACGAGCAGTTTGATCTGATAACCAAAGAGATAAAAATCAAAACCTTCGAAAAAAACAAAATCATCGTTTCGCCTGGTGAAATCAGCACTAAAACTTATTTTGTAACGGAAGGACTGCTGCGCTGTTATTCGGTAGACAGCAAAGCGAAAACAAATGTGATACAGTTTGCCCCCGAACGCTGGTGGATGGGCGAAAGAAATGGTTACTTCAATGAGCCCTCTGATTTTTATATCGAGGCTATAGAACGTACTACTGCATTGCTTTTACCTCCTAACTATTTCAATGATGCAGCACAATATGTGCCTTGCCTGCATGACCTCAACAACACTATGCTGAATAACTCTATCCGCTTTATGCAGAAAAGAATCAATATGCTGTTAAGTGCTACTGCCGAAGAGCGTTACCTGGACTTCGTAAAACTATATCCCAACCTGACGCTAAGGGTGCCGCAATGGATGATTGCCTCTTATCTGGGCATCACACCTGAATCGCTGAGCCGGGTACGCAAAGACCTCGCACACAAACACTTTAAAGCTTAAAGATTTCTTATCATACATCAACGTATACATACTTTTATCTTTTTAATTTTGTCATAATAAATAAGCAATCTAAAAAATAAAAATATGGCAACTACTAAATGGGCTTTAGACCCAATGCACAGTGAACTTCAGTTCAAAGTAAAACACTTAATGATCACCACCGTTACTGGTAGCTTCAATGACTTTTCAGCAGAACTGACTACGGACGCTGAGGATTTTGAACATGCAGCCGTAACTTTTAAAGCTGGTGTGGATTCTGTAGATACCGGAAACGGCGACAGAGATGGTCACTTAAAAAGCGGAGACTTCTTTAATGCTGAAGAATTTCCATCAATCACTTTTGTATCTACATCTTTCACCAAAAACGGCGGCGATTATAAATTGACAGGTGATTTAACAATCAAAGACGTAACTAAACCAGTTACTTTAGACGTTGAATTTGGTGGTCAGGTAACAGACCTTTACGGACAGAACAAAGCAGGATTCAGCATCAGCGGAAAATTCAACAGAACTGATTTTGGCTTAACCTGGAATGCAGCTTTAGAGACCGGCGGTGTTGTAGTAAGTGAAGAAGTTAGAATTTTAGGCGAATTGCAGTTTGTAAAACAAGCTTAATTCCGCCCCATATAAATACATAGAAGCCACCTTACATCAATGTTTTCAGGCGTTAGAACGACAGGCAGCATTAATGTAAGGTGGCTTCTATGTTTATTTCTTTTGACCGGCCGTATCCGTTTGCAAACTGTCAATCAGCGTGGTGTCTGATTGCTTTGCAGGTGTAGCAGACTGGCTTTTGATATTTGTATCGATCGTTACTGAGTCTGGTTTTTTTTCACTTCCCTTGTCGCCCATTGTGCAGGCCGATAAAGAAAGAACGCCAAAACCCGCTATAAAAAGGTATTTCGTTACGTGTTTCATAAAATAGTGGTTTCCTGTAAAAACCCGCTCAAAGCACAATTGTTTTACAATTTTTGAATGAGGCATACCGCATATGCCACTACTCCCTCTTCCCTGCCGATAAATCCCATCATTTCATTTGTAGTAGCCTTGATAGAAATATCTTCGACAGGCAAATCAATAGCCTTTGAAATATTTTCCTGCATCTGGGGAATATGCGGATTGACCTTAGGTGCCTCCAGGCAGAGCATGGCATCTATATTGCCGATTGTCCAGCCTTTTTCTGTCAGCAACTTAACTGTTTCCTGTAACAGGATCACACTGCTGATACCTTTCCAGCGGGGATCCGTGTTTTTAAAATGGAATCCTATATCCCTCAGGTTAGCCGCTCCAAGCAAGGCATCACAAATCGCGTGCAGCAGCACATCAGCATCAGAATGTCCGAATGCACCTTTGTGATGTTCCAGTGTCACCCCGCCCATCACAAAAGGATGCTGATCCTTTAACTGATGTACATCAAATCCAAATCCTACTTTTATCTTCATTTTTATAATTTATGTTATTGACTGTTGCCCCCAAGATTAACCATCAGGGAAAACCTTAAGGTATTTGCCAGCGGGCTTTTCTGAGAGTTAGCCAGCAGGTAAGAAAAATTGAGTTCCATTGTATTGTATCTTATGCCTGTGCCTAAGGTAAAATATCTTCTGTCACCTTTCCGGGGGTTTTCATAAAAGTAACCCGCCCTTAAGGCAAACCTTTTATTGTACCAGTATTCCAGTCCGGAAGCTATGTTTATTTCCTTAATCTCCTCCCCTGCGCCACCGGGCGCATCCGAAAAAGAGCCGAATATGCCTGATGGTACGGAACGGTTGGGATCTTTGCCCGACTGAATTGTGCCGTCCCCATTGTACAGAGGCTGAGTTGGAACCAGCAGCTTATTGAAGTCGAGCGCTATCGTAATGTCGTTTTCTTCATCAATGATGAAAGTTCCGGCACCGCCTATTTTCAAATTGCCTGGCAGGAAATATTCCTCAGCCGCATCAGCATAACTCATTTTAGTTCCGATGTTGGAGATGTTCATGCCGGCGGCCAAAACAGCATCATGGCCAAGCAGGTAGGTTTGTTTTTTGAAATACGCAGAAATATCCACTGCAAAAGCCTGTCCGGCCCTGGTATCCTGTCCCGCCGAAAACTGGTTGGTGGCAATATTGGAACTGATGTATCTTACAGCAGTTCCCAGTGAGAACGAATCGCCAAAACGATGTGCGTAGGTAACATCTACAGCCAGCTCGCTGGGACTAAATGTTCCGAGATCCTGCTGGTTTACATCCGTCAGCTGGATCTTACCAAGGGAGAAATAGCGGAGGGAACTACCAATTGTGCTGTTCTCATCTATTTTGTAAAACCCGCTTAAATAGCCAAGGTTGATGTCTGAAGCTATATTTTTTAACCATGGACTGTACGAAAGGGAAAAGCCCGACCGCTGTTCAAGAAAAGCTATCCTGGAAGGATTAATGCTAAGGGAATTTACATCAGGAGCAACCGCTACACCTGCTTCTCCCATTCCACCCGTCCGGGCATCAGGTGTAATCAGCAGGAATGGAACTGCAGTCCGGATACTATTGAACCTGCTGCCATTGGTTTGAGCTTCGGAAGGCACCTGTGCATATAATGCCTCACTGCTTTCCATCAAAAAAAGAAGAGATACAAGAAGAAACTGTAAGAAGCGCCTAAGATTCATTGTCCTTAATTAATCGATTATCTCTTGAAGCACCACAGGCATCACAATTTCAGAAGAGTAATATTCCTCAAATATAATTAAATAAGCAATTTAATGATATCAATCAAAAAGTCGCAGTTGAAATACAGGCCAATGTATTGATTTCAAGCTGTTTTAACATCTTATTATTCAATTCTTTTGGTGCATTGGATTTTTTTTGTGTAAATTTATCCTCATAATTACCCATCAGCATCATATGGAAAAAATATACTTATATTCATTTGCTATTTTACTGTCGGCTTCCGCACTGGTTTCCTGCAAGTCGAACAAAAATGCGACCTCTGAAAAAACCGGATTAGCCTATAACAGAGCAGAAAACGGGGGCTTCCAGGTAAATACGAAGTTCAGGCGCGGCCCCGGTCCGGGCTTAGTGGAAATTGAGGGCGGTGTGTTCGTGATGAGTGGTAGTGCAATAGGCATTCCCGGTCAGGAGTTGAAAGATTACAACCATAAGAGAGAAACTACAGTTTCATCATTTTATATGGATGAAACAGAAGTATCCAACACGAACTGGCTGGAGTACCTGAACTGGATCAGAAGAACTGACCCAACCAATTATGAATATTATTACAATGAGCTTCCTGACACCCTTGTCTGGCGCAGGCCCCTTTCCTACAATGAGCCTTACGTAGACAACTACCTGAGACACCCGGCTTACCAGGATTATCCTGTTGTTGGCGTTTCCTGGGAGCAGGCGCAGAGATACTGCTCATGGAGAACAGATATTGTGAATGAATCCCTGTTAAGGGAGCAGGGTTACATGACCTCATATAAAGATCTTTATGGTGGACAGAATGGTAAGAAAACCAATGCTGCTACTACTGCTGCACGCCCAACTGGTCCATTTACCACTGATCTTTATCAGAACGGTCAGTATGACGATAAAGGTAAACGCGCAATGAAAGACCTGAGCCCTCAGGGAACTATTGCCGCAGGCAATGGCAAACCGGTTAAAGGCGGTGCTACAAGAAATGTAAGACTTGAAGATGGTATCCTAAAACAACCTTACCGTTTACCGACAGAGGCTGAATGGGAATATGCTGCACTGGGATTGATTGGAAATACAGAATACGAGAACATCAACAATAACAAAGTTTATCCATGGGACGGTTTGGGTATTGCCTCGGCTAAAACCAAAACCCGTGGTTTAATCCTTGCCAACTTTAAAAGAACCAAAGGTGACTACATGGGTGTTGGCGGATCACTGAATGATAAAGGAAGTATCACAGTACCTGTAAGGGCCTACGTTCCGAATGACTTTGGATTGTATAACATGGCGGGTAATGTGAACGAGTGGGTATCTGATGTTTATCGTTCCAATACATTTAACGATGCAGAAGCATTAAACCCTTACCGTGGTAACAACTTCCAGGATAAAAAGATCGCCGATCAGGTTACCGGGAAACTGGAAAAAGACAAATACAACAGGCCGATTATGACGCCTGCAGTTTCGGGCAGAAAACAAACCTGGGCAGAAAAACAGGCGGCAGTTGCTGCCGCTGGTGCACAGGCCCAAACTGCTGCTGCGCCTACAACTACTTATAATGCAGACCAGAGAGGTTACCGCGATGAAGAAAACAAACTTTATGGTGAAATCACACTGGTAAATAATAAATCAAGGGTTTACAAAGGTGGTTCATGGGATGATCAGGCACTGTGGCTGAATCCTGCCACCAGAAGATACCTGCAACAGGATGAATCTACGGCTGACCTTGGTTTCAGATGTGCAATGACAATGTTAGGTGCATCCGAGATCAATCCGAACGGAAAACCGCAGTTTAAACCTAAACAGCAGAAACCATTTAACGCTAAAAAGAGATAACATCTCTCCTTCAGGAAGTATGTAATAAAAATGCAGTAGTGATCGACTACTGCATTTTTATTATGCCGTAAATTCTATAAGCACCTGCCCTTTTTCTACTTTATCACCTTTGCCGGCGTAGATTTTCTTCACAATTCCATCCGTTGCAGCCTTCAGCATATTTTCCATCTTCATGGCCTCCAGTACCAGCAGGCTGTCACCCTTTTTTATCTCCTGCCCTTCAGTAACATTGACACTCAGAACCAATCCCGGCATAGGTGCTTTGATTTCCAGTGCCAGCTTTCCCAAAACACCGTTGAGCCCCATCTCTTTCAATAACCTGTCATACTGATCTTCAACAGCTACATGGTACAACCTGCCATTTATTTTTACGACTACAATTTTTTCTTTCTTCAGCTCCGAAACGATTTCGGCTTGGTAGGATTTATGCTGATAAATCACATGCAGATGCCCGTTTGCAAGCTCCTTAAAGTCCAGTTCAAGATCCTGCCCGGAAAGACTGAAGACATTATTTTCTTCAGACAGTTCAAAGTCCTGGGCCCCATTTACTTTTACCTTATACATCTGTTATTGCGTTAATACATATTCTACCAAATTCGCGCCCATTTTAAGCGCCTGTAAACGCTTATCCTGCGTATCTCCCGGGTAAGTACCCAGATCTTCCCATCCGTTGCCCAGATCGCTTTCATAAGAATAAAAACAAACCATACGCCCATCCCAGATCAATGCAAAAGCCTGTGCAGGTTTTCCATTGTGTTCATGAACTTTAGGCAGCCCCGCAGGAAACTTAAATTTTTGATTGAATAAGGGATGACTGGGAGGCAGCTCTACAAAAGATAGTTCCGGAAATACCTTTTTCATCTGCAGCCGGACAAACTTGTCCAGTCCGTAGTTGTCATCTATATGGAGAAATCCCCCGCCCGTCAGGTACTTTCGCAGATTCTGCGCTTCCTGGGAGCTAAAGGTTACGTTTCCGTGTCCTGTCATATAAATCAGGGGATAATTAAAGATTTCGGGGCTGCCTACTTCTGCAATGGCTTCTTCATCTGCAAAATTGGTATGCAGGTTCTGGTTACAGAAGGCAATCAGGTTGATCAGTGCCGTACGGTCACCATACCAGTCGCCACCGCCATTATACTTCAGTCTTGCCAGCTGATAGGTAGGGACCTGATAGCTGCTGAATAATAAAATCAATAAAGAAGATAGGATCAGTAATTTAAGCTTCATCTGTTTAAGTAATTCACTTCAAAACAAGCTGCCAGTGCTGCAGTTTCTGTTCTGAGACGTGTATTACCTAAAGTTAATGGTTTAAAGTCGTTTTGCAAAGCAAGCTGAATTTCATTTGGTGTGAAGTCGCCCTCGGGACCAATCAGAATCAGGTAGCTGCTACCTGCAGGTGCAATTTCACTGATGTACTGACGAGGTTCCCCATCAATACAGTGCGCAATCATTTTATGATCTGCTGTATGTTTGCTGATCATGTCTTTCAGCGGTATAGCTTCATTTAATAAGGGGTGATATGCCTGTAAAGACTGCTTAACAGCTGAGGTGATCACTTTATTCAGCCTGTCTTCCTTGACAATTTTCCGCTCTGAACGTTCACAGATCACAGGCGTGATCTGATCAATTCCTATTTCTGTAGCCTTTTCTAAAAACCATTCCAGCCGGTCAATATTTTTGGTCGGTGCAACGGCAATATGCAGGTTATGATTTCTTTTCTGGTATTCTCTGGTAGTTTTTAAAACACGCAGCGAAACATTTTTTTTTGATTCGCCCGTGATTTCAGCCTCGTATAAACCGCCATGGCCGTCGATAAGATGTACTACATCACCGGTCACCAGACGCAGTACCTTCATACAGTGTCTGCTTTCCTCTTCATTCAGGATATAATCAGACGAAGTAATATCAGGTGTATAAAAAACGTGCATGCTTAAAGATTAGTGGTTATCAACCATATCATCTTCCTTGATCACCAGTTCAAGCTTGATGGTCTCGATGTTCTGTTCAGTTTTCTTCAGAATAGTAAACAGGTAGCCGTAGCACTCTTCGCTGTCGCCTACGTCAGGGATCTTGCCAAATGCATGCGAAACAAGTCCGCCAACAGTATCAAAATCCAGATCTTCGGGCAGGTCATGCGGCAGGTGTTCATTCACATCATACACTGTAGCGTATGCATTGATAACAAATTCCGTATCGGATATCTTTTCAACCGTAGGTTTTTCCTCATCGTATTCATCCTGGATCTCACCAACGATCTCCTCTACGATATCCTCAAGGGTAACCATACCAGCAGTACCACCAAACTCATCGATTACGATTGCGATCTGAATCCGCTTTTGCTGCAGCTCACTTAAAAGGTCATTGATTTTTTTTGTCTCAGGAACAAAGTAGGGCTTTCTGATAATATCTTTCAGTGACCAGTCTTTATTTCCAGCCAGTAAAGGCAAAACATCCTTGGCGTGAATGATACCTATGATCTTATCAATGATATCATCGTATACCGGCATCCTGGAATAACCTTCAGCGATGATCAGCTGAATAACTTCTTCCTTTGGAGTGGATAGTTCAATTCCCGAAATCTTGGTACGGGGAACCATAATGTTTTTTACAACACGTTCGTTAAAGTCGAACACGTTGCGGATAAGCTCATGCTCATTGGTATCCAATGCACCACTTTCTTTTCCCTGATCAAGCAGGTAATACAATTCTTCAGTACTGTGTACAGAATCATGTCCGCCTGCAGTAGAGATCCCGAACATTTTCAATATGATATTGGCCAGGCTGTTTAACAGCCAGATGAAGGGCCTGAATACAATGTAAAAGATTTGTAAAGGCAGAGAGATGAAAAGAGTTGTGGCGACAGGGCGCTGAATGGCGATGGACTTTGGTGCAAGTTCTCCGAAAACGATGTGCATAATTGTAATAAAACTGAATGCAATGATCGGAGATGCTGTTTTGGAGAAAGATGCGATGAAAACCGGATCCTGGGTAAATGATGTTAAGGCATTTCGTAACAGATGTTCCATTACCGATTCTCCAACCCAGCCTAGTCCCAGTGATGCTAATGTGATACCCAGCTGCGTTGCAGCCAGGTAACCATCAAGATGTTGTGTAATATATTTAGCAATATTAGCTACCCTATTACCAGATTTAGCTTTAATTTCTATTTGCGACGCTCTGACTTTAACGATTGCAAACTCAGCTGCAACGAAAAAGCCGTTTAAGACGACCAAGAAAAAGGTTAAGAATATCTGAAAGCCCATTAAGAGTTATTTCTAAATGTACTATTATAAAGTTCTATACTTTCCTGAATTACTTTATAAGCATAAGTAACGCCCATCAGTTTTTCGATAGTCACGTTTTTCATCTCCAGTGCTTTATAGTCCTGGAAGAACCTTACGATTTCTTTCATCTGGTGAGGAGGCAATTCTGAGATATCATTGATGTAGTTTACTGACATATCGTTTTTAGCAACAGCAATAATTTTATCATCCTGCTCACCATTGTCTACCATGTGCATTACACCAATTACTTTTGCTTCAAGAAGAGTAAGGGGATAAACATCGACAGAACATAATACAAGGATATCCAATGGGTCATTGTCATCACAATACGTCTGAGGAATGAAACCATAGTTAGCCGGATACATTACAGAAGAGAAAAGGACACGGTCTAATTTAATCAGATTAGAATCTTTGTCGATTTCGTACTTTGCTTTTGATCCTTTAGGGATTTCGATAATAGCGTTTACCGATTCCGGTAAATTAGCACCTGGAGAAACATTATGCCAGGGGTGATTTAAGTCTATATTCATTTATTATTCAGTGTTAGAAATATCTTCGTTTGTATTTTGTTCTACCCTTTTTCTAAAAAAGGCAATCGCCAGAGGTAGAGAAGTGATCGTGATAAAACCTATTATAATATACAAAAGGTAGTCATTAATTTCCTTTTCAAATTTCCTGCCAAGAAAATAGCCCAGCAAAGTTAAAGATGTTATCCATAAAAACGCGCCGCAAACATTATATAATGCAAACTTTTTAAAATCGAGCCTGACCACTCCTGCAAAGATTGGGGCAAAGGTCCTGACTATTGGTACAAACCTACCCATTATCAGTGCAAAGGCGCCTTGTTTGTTGTAATATACTTCTGCGGCTTTAAGATAGCGTTTTTTAAAAAAAAAAGTATCTTTTCGATGATATAATACCGGACCTGTTTTTTTACCGAACCAGTAGCCCGTAAAGTTTCCGCAGACAGCAGCCACAATTAATCCCAAGATGAGCAGAAAAATGTTTACATCCAGTTTACCGGTAGCAACAAACATTCCGGCCAGGAACAACAGGTAATCACCGGGCAGAAAGAAGCCAAAGAATAAACCTGTCTCGGCAAAAATCACGAACATTACCACATAAAAACCACCTTCTTTGAGTAATTTTTCAGGATCAATATACTGATGTAAGGAAGTCCAGAAATCGTGCATAGTTCAAGTATTCGTAAAACTACAAATAATTTTCCTGAGAATGCCTAAATCAGATTTAAAATTACTGAAGGATAAACCCCTAATATGACAGTGATAATAACGGATAAAATAAGTACCACTTTGTACTGAACAGGTGTTTCCAGATGAACTTCAGCCCCTTCTTTAAAGTACATGGCCACAACTACTCTCAGATAGTAATAAAATCCTACAAGGGCATTTAAAATCGCAAATGCCACCAGATAAATCTGGTATTGGTTCATCACGTTGAGGAACATCAGGTATTTACCCATGAACCCGCCTGTAAGAGGAATACCTGCGAGTGACAACATAGCTAGTGTCAGCGCGAGGGCCGCCAGTGGATTGCGTTTGCCCAAACCGTTGAAACTTTCAAAGTCGTCTCCCCCGGTTTTTTGTTTCACCAGGATCAATATTGCAAAGGCAGTGATACTCGCAAAAGTATAGGCAGCAGTATAAAGCAATACATTGTTATTTGATGATGAAGTCAGCGTGATCAGGGAGAATAAAAGGTAACCAACGTGTGATATACTTGAATAGGCAAGCATCCTTTTAAAGTTCTTCTGGAACAGAGCCGTCACATTACCGATAAACAGCGTCAGACAAACAATGACCATCAAAGGTGGCATCCAAAAATCATGCAGCGGAGCAAATGTTCCGGCAAAAAGACGGATAAAGGCAGCAAAGGCAGCCGTTTTTACCACTGTAGACATAAAGGTAGTAATCAGTGAAGGTGAACCCTCGTAAACATCAGGTGTCCAGAAATGAAAAGGTGCAGCGCCTACTTTAAAGCACATACCGATCATCATCAGGATCAGACCAGGGTAAAACAAAGGTGAAACCATCTGGTAGTTCCCGATCAGGTATTGATTGATTGCACCCAGGCTGAATGATCCTGTGGCGCCGTAAATTAATGTTATACCGAACAGCAAAAATCCTGTAGAAAATGCACCCATCAGAAAGTATTTCAATGAAGCTTCATTAGAGGCAAAATTATTCTTCCTTATACCTGCAAGGATATAAGAAGAAACAGACATGATCTCCAGACCAATGAACAGCATAGACATATTGGTATAGGAAACCATCATCACTCCACCCGAAAGGGCAAACAGGATCAGGGTATAATATTCAGCTACATTTTCACTGTCTTTCGCAAAGTAGTTCTCTGTCAGTAAAAAGATAAAGGCCGTACCTAAAATCAACAGCGATGAAAAGGCTATAGCAAAATTATTCATCTGCATCATTCCATAGTAAACCGTATTGGTATCCCAGGAAGTTACACAGAAACCCAGCGCAACGAGCAGTCCAACTAAAGTCAGCGGCAGCAAGGCTTTTGTAGCCTTAAACAAACCTGCATAAAGTACTACCAGAGCTGTAACAACAATTGTTATAATGATATTCATTTCCTTATTTTACCGATGTTAATTTTTGATTTACCTGTTCTAATAATTGCTGTACCGAAGCCTCTGATAAATGCAGAATAGGTTTTGGATATACTCCAAGTACAATAATCAGCGCGCAAATGATAACTAATACCACAGTTTCAGATCCTTTTATGTCTTCAAATCCTATAGTAAGGTCGTTTGTTTTACCAAGCATAATGTGCTGATACATTCTGAGCATATAAACTGCCCCGAAGATGATCGTAAGGCCGGCAAAAACAACTGCCCAGATATTAAACTGATAAACGCCCATCAGCAGTAAGAACTCTCCGATAAAGCCGTTTGTTCCCGGTAAAGCAACTGTACCGAGCACGATGATTAAAAAAGCAATGGCAAGTTTTGGGGCCACTTTTGCAATACCGCCAAGTTCGCTGATTGTATTTGTCTTTAACCTCGAAGCGATAATATCCAGCACAAAAAATAAACCTACTACGTTGATACCATGACTCAGCATCTGAATCATTGCCCCCTGCATTCCCTGTGTATTGAGGGCGAAGATACCGGCAGAAATTAAACCAACGTGAGCAATGGAAGAATAGGCCACCAGTCTTTTGGCATTCTTCTGTGTAAAGGCAATTAGTGAAGCATATACAATTCCAATTACAGACAAGACAATAGCTGTAGTGCCCCAATCCTGAACACCTGCAGGAACAATTGGCAACAGCCACCTGATCACTCCGTAAATACCCATTTTCAACATGATACCGGAAAGCAGCATAGTACCTGCGGCAGGAGCTTCAGTATAAGTATCAGGCTGCCAGGTATGGAAGGGGAATACAGGCATCTTAATTGCAAACGCTATAAAAAACGACCAGAAGATCCACCCTTGTTGTGCAGGATCTAAACTCAGCCGGTAGAATGCATCAATATCAAAGTTATGTGCAGGGTTCTGCAGGTACAGGTAGATTATTCCCAACAGCATAAACAGGGAACCACCGATTGTATACACAAAGAATTTCATGTTGACACGTACACGGTCTTTGCCGCCCCAGATCGCACAGATGAAATAAATTGGTATCAAAGCTGCTTCCCAGCCAATATAAAACAGGAAGGCGTCCATTGCCGTAAATACGACCAGCAAACCTGCCTGCATAAATAAAATCAGTGCAAAAAACGAACCCGGTTTCTGGTAACCGTTCTGATAACTTGCCAGGATAATGATCGGTACCAGTACATTAGTCAGTAACACAGTGATCAGGCTGATGCCATCAATACCAGCATGGAAATTGATCCCCAGGCTCTGTATCCATGGAAGGTTCACCACGAACTGCTTACTCGCATCCGGTGTGAACTGACAGGCTACGGCTACTGCAATTGCCAGTGAAGCTAAAGCAAAGACCATAGCCACATGTTTTGCGGCATTGCCGGTAAATGCTGTAACCAGCGCACCAACTAATGGTAAAAATATAAGAAGTAATAAAACTTGTTCCATTATGTTTTTTTGGACGGTCCTTTATAGAGATAAATAAGTATACAATAACAACGAGATGATTCCAGCCACCATCATAAAAATATAGAAACCAACATTACCGGATTGTAAAAGCCTTACACCTTTACTGGCTTCAGAGGTGCTCCAACCCAATCCGTTTACGATACCGTCCACAATCTTTTTATCAAATACCCTATAAAAGAATCCTGAAATCGCATCCAGAGGTTTCGTGATCAGTAAATTGTAAATCTCATCAATATAAAATTTATGATAGGACAGATCAGCCAGGGCAGTCCTTTTGCTTTCATCAGCCACAGGTACATGGTTCTGTTTTACATATTTGAAATAAGCTATGACAATAGCGATCACTGCACCGATAACAGATACTGCCATCAGGATATATTCAGTAGCAAAATCTCCTGCTCCCGCATAATGCGGAATAACAGGTGCCAGCCAGCCCGATAGCCAGTGATGGCCACCCAGTGCTTCCGGAATGCCGAGTGCCCCGCCTACTGCCGACAGAACAGCCAGTACGATCAACGGGAAAGTCATGCTTGAGGGAGATTCGTGGATCTTCTCTTCTGCATGGTGTGTTCCCCTGTAAGTACCAAAGAAAGTCAGGAAGATCATTCTGAACATATAGAAAGCCGTCAGGAATGCTGTAAACACAGCGATACCCCACATTACTTTGTTGTGTTCATACACATGCGCCAGAATCTCGTCTTTAGAGAAGAAACCCGAAAACGGAGGTAATCCTGAAATTGCGATAGTTCCGATCAGCATGGTGATAAAAGTTACAGGTAGTTTTTTACGCAGACCACCCATATGTCTCATGTCCTGCTCATGGTGCATCGCATGGATCACTGATCCTGCACACAGGAACAATAAAGCTTTGAAGAACGCATGGGTAATCACATGGAAGAAAGATCCGTTATATGCGCCTACACCCAGTCCCAGGAACATATAGCCCAGCTGTGATACCGTTGAATAGGCTAAAACCTTTTTAATATCAGTTTGTGTCATTGCGATCACGGCACCAAGTACAGCAGTAACAAGACCAATGACAGCAATTACATGCTGTACTACCGGAGCAAGGTCAAACAGAACATTGGAACGTGCAATCATATAGATACCTGCAGTTACCATTGTAGCGGCATGGATCAGTGCCGATACAGGTGTAGGGCCTGCCATCGCATCCGGTAACCAGGTAAACAGGGGTACTTGTGCCGATTTACCACAGGCGCCGACAAATAATAGCAAAGCAATTAGTGCAATGGATGAATTTCCGGGAAGCATATTGCCTGCCAGCGGAAAGACTTTTGCAAACTCAACGCTGCCAAAAGTAGTGAAAATGAGGAACACAGCGATCAGGAAACCTAAATCACCAATACGGTTCATCACAAAAGCTTTTTTTGCTGCTGCAGCATAGCTGGAATTGGTAAACCAGAATCCGATCAGCAGGTAAGAACATAAACCTACGCCCTCCCATCCAATAAACATCACAATGTAGTTGGATCCGAGAACCAGCAGGAGCATGAAAAAGATAAACAGGTTCAGGTAACTGAAAAACTTACCAAAACCTTCGTCATCATGCATATATCCAATAGAATAAATATGAATGAGAAACCCGATGCCCGTAATGATCAGGAGCATAATCGAACTCAGCGGATCTACCAGGAACGCCAGCGGGATTTTTAATGATCCTGCACTGATCCAGTCAAATAAAAATATCTCGTGTGATTTTACTGAGTCACTGCCGAGTGCTAAAAAGATACCGACACTAATAACGAAAGAGATGAGAATAACGCCACTCCCTATAAAACCAATCAGATTTTTAGATAATGTATTTCTCCCCAGACCGTTGATCACAAAGCCTAACAAAGGAATTAACGGAACCAGCCAAACTAAATTTATCATTTTATAATTTATTCTTAATAATTACCATTTAAGGCGATTCAATACATTAATATCTGTAGACTGTGTATTCCTGTAAACCATCACAATGATACTCAGGCCCACTGCAACTTCAGCTGCTGCCAGTGCCATGATGAAGAATACAAATACTTGTCCTGATGGATCATTGCTATGTACCGAAAAAGCGGTAAGTAATAAATTAACCGCATTCAGCATCAATTCTACCGACATAAAAATTACGATAGCATTTCTGCGGGTAAGTACGCCTATTACGCCAATGGTAAAAATAATGGCACTTAACCAGATGTAATGGTTAAGCGGTACGCCCTGTAAATCTTGAGTAATGTTTCCCACTATACTTTTTCTTTTTTAGTTAACAATACGGCACCTACCATTGCTGTAAGCAACAGAATCGAAGACAATTCAAATGGCAGCATAAAAGGGCCGAACAATTCTTTACCCAGGTTTTTAACCAGTCCAAGGTTTACATTCTGCAGCACCAAAGGATTAGAAACCGCTGTGGCTTTTAATGACCCGATAAGTGTAACCACCAGGCAGCATCCCGCAACTATACCTACCACTTTAACCAATCCTGATTTCAGGGGTTCGTTATCCTTGTTGAGATTGAGCAGCATCAGTACAAAAAGGAATAATACCATGATTGCACCCATATAAACAATGAAGTTTACCACTGCCAGAAACTGGGCATTCAGCAGGATGTAATGAACGGTGAACGTAAAAAAAGTTACGATCAGGTAAAGTACGCTGTGCACAGGGTTCTTCGCGAAGATCACCATCAGTGAAAAGAAGATACTTAAGAAAGCGACCAGATAGAATACTGATGTACCCATTTATTATTTTTGTTTTAGCGCCGGAAAGCGGCAAATGTATAATTATTATAGCTGGAGCATAAAGCCCCGATTTCTTATTTCTGTACTAAAGGTTGTTCTACCAGTTTGTCTTTACCATAGATAAAATCCTTGCGCAGGTAATCTGAAGGTACAATAGGACCATCCAGGTAGATCGCTTCCTTAGGGCAGGCTTCTTCACATAATCCGCAGAAAATACAGCGGAGCATGTTGATCTCATACACAGAAGCATATTTCTCTTCCCTGTAAAGATCCTTCTCTTCAGGTTTACGCTCAGCTGCAATCATAGTGATCGCCTCGGCAGGGCATGATAATGCACAAAGCCCGCAAGCAGTGCAGCGCTCTCTCCCATCTTCATCCCTTTTCAAAGAATGCATTCCTCTCCAATTGATGGACATTTCGCGCTCAACCTCCGGGTACCTGATGGTCGCTTCTTTTTTGAAGAAGTGACTGATAGTAATAGACAAACCTTTTGTTAATGCCGGCAGGTAAATCCGCTCAGCAAATGTCAGTGGCTTTTGTATTAATACTTTCTTTTTATTGGTTAATGGTTCCATTAAACCTCCTTTTATATTCCGCAGAGCGGATAGTTAAAACTTTTCTACTATTGCAATCACGATACCTGTGATGATCACGTTTGCTATTGCCAGCGGCATCAGCACTTTCCAGCCCAAATGCATAAGCTGATCATAACGGAAACGCGGAATTGTCCATCTAACCCACATAAAGAAAAAGATGAATGCAAATATTTTAGCAAACAGCACAGCCGTTCCAATCAGCGGGGCAAGTACCGGTCCTGCTACTGACGCAACCCAGTCCATACCGGGATAGTTATATCCTCCAAAGTATAGGGTAGACATCACTGCTGAAGACACAAACATGTTGATATACTCCGCAAACAGGTAAAAGCCCAGTTTCATTGATGAATATTCAGTATGGTATCCACCGATCAGCTCCGTTTCACACTCAGGTAAGTCGAATGGTGCGCGGTTCGTTTCTGCAAAAGCACATACGATAAAAAGGATAAAGCCCAGTGGCTGATAGAGCACATTCCAGTGCCAGCCATGTTGCTGTTCTACAATTTCTTTTAAACTTAAGGTGTTTGTTACCAGCAGTAATGCGATGATAGCCAATCCCATTGCTACCTCATAACTAATGTTCTGGGAAGCTGCACGAATAGCACTCAGCAGCGAGTATTTATTGTTTGAAGCCCATCCGCCGATCATTACACCGTAAACACTCAGCGAAACAACACCAAAGATGTATAAAACACCTACATTGATATCTGTAACCTGCAGTGGTATAACCTTACTGCCAATAGTAATTTGGCTACCCCATGGAATAACCGCAGTACCAATACAGGCGGTTAACATGGCTAATCCGGGACCAACCATAAACAGCCATTTATTGGCATGCGTAGGGATGATTTCTTCCTTCATGAACATTTTAAGCCCGTCAGCCAGTGGCTGGAACATCCCTGCCGGGCCAGCACGGTCAGGTCCGAGCCTGTCCTGTAAAAATGCAGCAACTTTTCTTTCCGCGTATGTAGAATACATCGCGATCACTAAACTTATACCAAAAATGATAGCTACAAGTATGAATTTTTCTATTACAAATGTGATATCCATTAGAATTTAGCAGTTTTTTCCAATTCAACTTTGTTAGCTTCCTGTAAACGCAGGTTTTCCTGAATAACAGGCAATGGTATCATGGTTTCATAGTGATTGGAAGAGATCACTGATGCATCGCTGATATGCGTTGGATGTTCGATGACCCAGTCATCAGTCCTCTTTTTCTCAAAACGGCAGGTATTGCAGATAAACTCTTCAACCTCGCCATAAATATCTTTACGTGCAGTAACACGTAAAACATCTGCTCCTTTATACCACAAAGTCACTTTACCACTACAGGTAGGGCAATCTCTGTGCGCATCAACAGGTTTGGTAAACCACACCCTGTTTTTGAAACGGAAAGTCTTGTCAGTCAATGCACCTACCGGACAAACGTCGATTACATTCCCGGAGAAATCATTGTCGACTGCGGTCTGGATATAAGTAGATATTTCAGAGTGGTCTCCCCTGTTGAGAATACCATGAACACGTTTATTTGTGATTTGATCAGCTGTAAAGACACAACGGTAGCATAATATGCAGCGGTTCATATGCAGCTGGATCTTATCGCCGATGTCTATTCTTTCGAAAGTACGGCGCTCAAATTCATATCTTGTTTTTTGTAGGCCGTGTTCATAACCCAGGTTCTGCAAATCACATTCACCTGCCTGGTCACATACAGGGCAATCCAGCGGATGGTTGATCAGCAGGATCTCTACAACACCTGCACGCGCTTCCATTACTTCAGGAGAAGTAATATTCTGCACTTCCATTCCGTCCATTACCGTTGTACGGCAGGATGCTACCAGCTTGGGCATTGGTCTCGGATCTTTTTCAGAACCCTTGCTTACCTTTACAATACAGGTACGGCATTTCCCGCCACTGCCTTCCAGCTTAGAATAATAGCACATTGCAGGAGGCACAATATCCCCTCCAATCTGCCTTGCAGCATTCAGGATCGTTGTTCCGGGCTCAACTTCAACAGTTATCCCGTCTATGGTTACCTTAACTTTTTCACTCATTGTTAAAGATATTCTCGTTAGTTATCTGTAGTCACTTCTGCTTTGGCAATCGGCTCCGCGTATTTTGCGATCCCGTAATTTGTCTCCTGGCTTTTCAGCGGTTCTCTGACATGCCATTCGAATTCATCCCTGAAATGCCTGATTGCACTGGCGACAGGCCATGCAGCAGCATCCCCCAAAGGACAAATCGTATTTCCTTCGATCTTCCTGGAAACGTCAACCAGCAAGTCGATATCGCTCATTTTTCCATGACCATGTTCCAGTCTGTGCAGTACTTTCTCCATCCATCCGGTTCCTTCACGGCAGGGCGAACACTGTCCGCAACTCTCATGATGGTAAAAACGGGAGAAGTTCCAGGTATTTCTTACGATACACTGGTCTTCGTCAAAAGCGATAAAACCACCTGAACCCATCATGGTCCCGGTAGCAAATCCTCCTTCTGAAAGTGATTCGTAACTCATCAGCCTTGGTTCACCATTCGCCAGTTTAAGCGTCAGGTTTGCTGGTAATACCGGTACAGAAGAACCTCCGGCCACAGTGGCTTTCAGTCTTTTTCCATTGGCAATACCACCGCAGTATTCATCAGAATAGATAAATTCTTCAACAGGCAGGCCCAGTTCAATTTCGTATACTCCCGGTCTCACGAGGTTACCCGAAGCTGAGATCAGTTTAGTACCTGTACTGCGTCCGATACCGATTTTTGTATATTCATCACCGCCTTCGTTAATGATAGGCACCACAGCGGCAATAGATTCAACATTGTTTACCACCGTTGGACAGCCATACAGTCCGGCAATAGCTGGAAAAGGAGGTTTAATCCTTGGATTTCCTCTTTTTCCTTCAAGGGATTCCAACAGGGCAGTTTCTTCACCGCAGATATAAGCGCCGCCACCAGGCTGAACGTATAACTCCAGGTCATAACCTGAGCCTAAAATGTTTTTCCCGAGGAAACCTGCGGCTTTTGCCTCAGCGATCGCTCTTTCAAGGATCCTGATCTGCGGCATCATTTCGCCACGAACATATATATAAGACGTTTTAGCGCCCAGGGCATAACTTGCCACGATCATTCCTTCAATTAAAGCATGAGGAATGTATGTCATCAGGTAACGGTCTTTAAAGGTACCCGGTTCAGACTCATCTGCATTGCAAACGAGGTAGCGTGCAACACCTTCCGGTTTCGCCAAAAAGCTCCATTTCATTCCCGTTGGAAACCCTGCTCCACCACGTCCGCGTAAACCCGACTTTTTAACCTCTTCTACCACTTCATCAGGGGTCAGGGTTTTCAAAGCCTTTTCTACAGCACGGTAACCGCCTTTCTGACGGTAAACATCAAGTGTATTGATGCCTGGTACGTTTATATGTTCTAATAAGAGTTTACGTGCCATTATTTATTGCGTAAGTCTGCTATCAATGTATCTACCTTTTGCTCGTCAAGGTTTTCATAAAATGTGTATTCAGGGCCAATCTGTAATACCGGGCCAAAGCCACAGGCTGCCAGGCATTCTACCCCTCTCCAGCTGAACAGGCCATCTGCAGTAACTTCACCCTCTTTCACGCCTAGTGTCTCTTCAATATGATCCATCAGCTTTTCTGCACCTACCAGACAGCAAGGCCCGGTACGGCATACTTCAAGCATATATTTACCCTGTGGTTTGAGGAAGTACATACTGTAGAAAGATGCAACTTCATATACCTCAATAGGCTCAATTTTCAGGTACTCTGCTACTTTATCCATTGCGCGGGCACTTAACCAGCCTAGTTCTGCCTGTACTTCATGCAGTACCGGCAATAAGGCCGACTTCTGTTTGCCTTCAGGATATCTATTGGAGATCTCATCAAACTTTGTGATCAAAGCTGGCGAAAACTCTACAGGTTGTTGTTCTTCTACTTTAAGCATCTAATTCTCCGGCAATAATATTCATACTACTCATGTTGATAATGGCATCAGATAACAGCATTCCCTCACTCATTTTCGCATACATTGAGTAATTAATGAAACTTGGTCTCCTGAAATGCAGACGGTAAGGAGTTCTTCAGCCATCATTGATCAAATAAAATCCAAGCTCGCCGTTTCCGCCTTCAACAGCATGATATACTTCAGCTTTTGGCGCATCGATCTCTCCCATCACAATTTTGAAATGGTAAATCAGTGCTTCCATATTGTTATATACTTCTTCTTTGGCAGGAAGATAAAAATCAGGAACATCTGCATGGAAAACACCTGCAGGTTCATGTTTGAGTTTTTCCATAGCCTGTTCTATCAGGCTCACACTCTGCCACATTTCTTCATTACGTACCAGGTAACGGTCGTAGATATCACCGCTTGTGCCAACAGGAACTTCAAAATCGAAATCTTCGTAAGAGCAGTAAGGCTCATTTACACGAACGTCATAATCCACACCGGTAGCACGCAGCAGAGGGCCGCTCCAGCTGTAACTTAAGGCATCCTCAGGGGTAACACAGGCAACACCTGCAGTACGGTCAATAAAAATACGGTTACGGTTAAGCAGACTTTCAAATTCCCTCAGTGCAACAGGGAATTCCTTCAGGAACTTATTGATCTTTGCAAAGGCGATGTCATTAAAATCTCTTTCAAATCCGCCGATACGCCCAATATTAGTGGTTAAACGTGCTCCACATACTTCTTCGTAAATCTCATAGATATGTTCTCTGAACTGAAACAGATAAAGGAAGGTAGTGGTAGCACCGGTATCCTGTGCAATGATCGTATTACAGATGATATGATCTGAGATACGTGCCAGTTCCATGATGATGATCCGCAGATAATCAACACGTTTAGGCATTTTGATATTCAATAATTTTTCTACTGTCATGTGCCAGCCCATATTGTTGATCGGCGATGAACAGTAGTTTAACCTGTCTGTCAGCGGGGTGATCTGGTAAAATGGTCTGTGTTCTGCTATTTTCTCAAAAGCGCGGTGAATATATCCGATTGTAGATACTCCGCTTACAATGCGCTCTCCGTCTAACTGAAGTACATTTTGAAAAACACCATGGGTAGCCGGGTGAGTAGGCCCCAGATTCAGGGTCACCAGTTCACTCTGTGGATCGTTGTCTGTATATACTGGTTGATTGTGATTCATGTTCTTATCTACCAAAGTATTCGTCTTTTTTATCAACTCTGTTTGGATCTTCCAAAGGATATTGTTTCAGCATGGGATGGACATTCAGTTCATCCATATTCAATATTCTTCTCAGATCCGGGTGACCTTCGAATTTAACTCCGAAAAAGTCATAAGTTTCTCTTTCCATCCAGTTTGCACCGTTCCAGAGAACAGTAGCGGTTGGAATTGTTGGTGTCTGCTCATGGATAAACACCTTTATTCTGATCCTGACCTTATCTACCATGTTGTGTAAGTGATACACGACAGCAATATGGTTTTTTTCGGGATAATGAACAGCAGTGATATCAGTAAGGTAATTAAATCCTGTTCCTGCGCTTTCTTTCAAAAAACCCAGGACATCAATAATTACGTCCTTTGTTGTTTCAACAGTTAGCAAGCCATAAGGCTCATTCAGGCCGGTTATTTTATTACCGAATTTATCGCCCAGTAATTTGATCAGATCTTCATTGCTCAGTTCAGCCATTAGTCTATTCCGTATGAAGCCAACATTTGTTTGTATTGATCAGAATGCCTTCTTCTGCCAGACTCATTTCTTACCAGCTCCTGGATCTTACCAAATCCATCCAGGATAGCTTCAGGCCTCGGCGGACAGCCGGGAACGTAAACATCTACCGGAATAATCTCGTCGATACCCTGCAGCACAGAATAAGTATCAAATATACCTCCGCTTGATGCGCATGCACCAACAGCCATTACCCAGCGTGGTTCTGCCATCTGAAGATAGACTTGTTTTAATACAGGACTCATCTTCTTAGCGATGGTGCCCATAACCATTAACAGATCTGCCTGACGGGGAGAAAAACTCAATCGCTCTGAACCGAAACGGCCAAGGTCATAGTGTGAACCCATGGTAGCCATAAATTCAATTCCACAGCAGGATGTAGCAAATGGTAGGGGCCATAATGAATGGGAGCGGGCAAGGCCGACGACCTTGTCTAAAGATGTGGCGAAAAACCCAGATCCTTCAATGCCCGGAGGCGCGTCTACTATATTGATGTCACTCATATCATAAAACAAAAAAGGCTCATTCCAATACAGAATGAACCACAAATCTACAATATTTAGAAGCAATTGAGATGAACGCAACCAGATTTAGAAACGATCTAAATAGTTTAGTTCCAGTCGAGTGCTTTCTTTTTCAGGATGTAAATAAAGCCCAGTAAAAGTGTGGCCATGAAAATAAACATTTCAATCAGCCCAGACCAGCCCAGGTCCCTGAAATTAACCGCCCATGGATACATGAAGATCACCTCCACATCAAATAGTACGAATAAAATAGCCACCAGGAAGTATTTAATGGAAAAGGGCTGGCGTGCATTACCTACCACCTTTACTCCCGCTTCAAACGTACCCAGCTTATCTTTTGTCTTCCGTGCAGGACCTAAAAAGTGTGTAGCAATCAGCGTTACTACAACAAATCCCAAGGCTACGATAACCTGAAAAATAATTGGGAGAAAATCTGAAGGGAGACTTTGGGTTTCCATATAATTTGAATTTGGATACAAAAGTAAAAGAAAAAGGCAGGATATCAACCCTGCCTTTTCAAATTGTATTATTTATAATGTTTATTTCTTTTTAGGCGCTGCCTTTGCTGCCGCTTTCGGAGCTGGTGCAGTTAATGATTTAAGACCTGTTACAGCATTTGCGTATGCAGGATCAATAGCCAGTGCTTTGTTGAAATAATCAGCAGCTTTTGCTTTATCTGTGCTCATGTAAGCATAGCCAAGGTTAGCGTATGCTTCAAGGATATTACGTTTCTCAGCTGGTTGAGTTGCCAGTTCCGGTTTTTTAACTGTAACCAGGTCAATATACTGCTGATAGAAAGGAATAACCAATCCTTTTGGATTTGTCTGGTCATCCATGTAACGTGCCACACGACCTCTTGTGATATAAGCCAAAGTAAATTCAGGAGCAGTTCTGTTAATGAAAGCCAATGCAGAATCAGCTTCAACAAGGATCTTTTTGTCCGGATTTTGTTTCGCCTGATCAGCAATTGCATACCTGTAATAGTTCGCAGAACCTAAATAGTAATAGTTGGTTAGTGAACCTTTACCGTTTGGATTTAACTTGATTGCATTTTTATAAACCTCAGCAGCCTGAGCATACTTTTTGTTACCATATAATGCTTTACCTACGTCTTCTAATGCCTCAACGTTAGTTGAATCTTTAGCTACTGCTTTAGTGATGCTGATTAAAGCTAAACTGTCCTGATTAGCCAATAACTGAGCTTTACCCAAATAAAGGTAATCGGCAGCGATTAAACGTGTAGTATCAGAGTTTTTTGCAAAAAAATCAGTTAACAGTTTCAAGCTTTCAGGGTTTTTGTTTTCAGCAGCTGAATAAGCCTGTAAACGTTGGATCACCAAAGCTTTCTGATTGTTTGGATATAATTTAGCCAGGTCAGCAGTTTCTGTTTCTAAAGCTTTAAAGTCTTTAGCATAGTACAGGAACTGTGCATAACGTAATCTTGCATCGAAAGATTTGTCAGTCAGGTCAAGATATTTTTTATAGTTGGTAATCGCTTCTGTTGATTTGGCTGCGAAATTTGCAGGCTCAAAGTTAGCCCATTGCATATAAAGCTCAGCGATCTCACGGTAGGCAGGACCATAGTTAGGATCTGCAGTGATTACTTCTTTCAATTGTGTTTCAGATTCAGGAAATGCTCTTGATTCTTTGTACATTCTTCCAATCTGAACTTTCGGTCTTACCTGAGCTTCATTCATATTTAAAGCACGCAGGTAGTTGCTTAACGCTTCAGAGTTCTTTTTCTGTGCTGCGTAGAAATCACCTAAAGCAACAAATGTTTCAGGGTCTTTATCAGCTGCATCCAGTTCATCAGCTTTTTGTAACATAGGCAGTGCAGCAGCGAAATCAGGTTTATCCTGTTCAACATAAGCTTTACCAATGTACATGTATGGAAGGTAATCCTTTTTTGAAGCAGCAGCAAGTGCTTTATCAAAATCCGCTTTGGCACCGGTTGGATTGTTAGAGGCTAACTCAGCTTTACCTAAACCAACATAGTTTAATGCATACTTCGGATCAGCAGCGATTCCTTTATTAAATACTGCCTTAGCAGAATCAACATAATCATTTTGCAGATATACATCGCCTAAACTAAAATAGTTCTCTCCTTTACCGGCTTGTGAACTTACCAGTGATTTCAGCATTGATGTAGCTTTCGCATATTGTTCTCCATCAATAGCTTTTTTTGCGTCATTTAAATTTTGAGCAAAAGAGGCAGAACCCATCACTACTAAACCTAAACTTAAGGTTATTGCTTTCTTTGTCATTTTCATCTGTTCGTTGTTTGTTTTTCAGTATTTATTCTTGTTATTCCTCTTTAATGTGATTTCATAATTCCGATGAAGCTAGAACTCACCGTGCAGGCTTCATAGGTGATTATTTGCATTAACACCGAAATATATTATTAAATAATCAATTTGTAATCCGGGCTCAATATAATATTTAATTCTCACTCTTTATATTAATGTCCCTGGAGTTCATGCGATTTGGGCCAAGTCCCGACTTAAGAACGATCAGCTGACCCCGCTGGCTGACTAACCAATTGGCAAAACCCGTGCCTAAATCGTTTTTCACTTCTGCCTTAATGATATAAATATTTCTTAAAAAAGGATAAACACCATCAATCAGATTCTTCTGGGCAGGTTTATAAAATGCATCATCTCCTTTTTTACCTTTTACATTTTTAACACCCAGCAATTTCACCTGAGAGGTGAAATCAAAACTATCCCGGTGCCCGTTGAGCAACCAGTTGACACCTACTATTCCAATATAGCTTTTGTGTTCTGCGACGTATTTAATAACGTCATTATTGGTACTTAAAGTATATATCCCTGATTTTGGTAACTCTTTTACCTGCGCAAGTTCTTTAAAATAACGCAGTGTACTTGAATTCGCATTATCAAAAACCAGGTTTATCCCCTTTGGATTGTTTCCCTTCATCAAGCCTATCACTTCATCTGCCGTAATGGTAGAATCGGGGTTATCGTTTCCTGTGATCAGGGCTATACCGTCAATTGCAAACCGGGATGTAGAAATCCTTACGTCGCGTCTGGTAAAGGCTTTTTCTTCATCCGCTGTGAGCACACGGGACAGGATTGCCGCACGTACACTGTCTTTCAAAAATGCCGGTAAGATATTATTTTCACTGCCCTGTATCAGGTCGAACCGGGTATTGGGGTAATCAACTTTGAAGACCTCTATCTGATCAGCAAGAACAGAAGAAAAGCTTTCATCTACAATCAGCTTTACTGTTCCGGATGTACGGGTCTCCTCAACTGGTTCCTTTGCACCTTTCGGTTTACAGGCTGCAAACAGAATAACCGGGAGCAGAAAAAATAGCTTGTTCATTTAATTGTCTTTTTGGTTGATTAACCGGTAAAATCTTATTCCTGCATAAACGATGAGCAGCAGGCCAAATAAAATCCGGTAAGTAGGCTTAATGTCAAACGGAATGTCTTTCCAGAAGATCAAAGCCACTCCAAGCACCAGATACATGGCGAACATCACTAGCCCTAAAATGAACAGAAACCGCTGTTGAGGCGATTTCTGTTTAAATGTATTGAAGTTCAACATCGTAATATTAGTTAGATAATGTAAAGCTGATAGGGATATTATACTTCACCCTAACCGGCTTACCATTCTGAATACCAGGAGTCCATTTCGGACTTGCCTTTAATACTCTCACGGCTTCTTCATCAGTACCACCGCCTAATTTACGCTCTACTTTGATATCGGTTAAGCGTCCGTCTTTCTCTACTACGAAAGAACAGAATACTTTACCCTGGATATTGTTCTCCTGAGCCATAGGAGGATATCTGATCGCTTTACTTAGGTATCCGTAAAACTTCTCCATACCTCCAGGGAAACCTGGCTGAGTCTCAATACTCACAAAGTCATAAACTTTGGTATCTTCTACTACTGCTGCTTGTTTAGGGCCTTCACCTACCGGACCAACTACAACGATGTCCGCACCAGGATCACCTTCGATAGTTTTTTGTCCCGGATCAGCTGCCTTCAACTGCTCAACCTGTGGAGGATCTTCATCACGAACCTCGTTATCCGGTTTTACAATCGGAGGAGGGAACTTGATCTGATCCGTCTTTGGTGGCGGTGGCTCCACTGGTGGCGGTGGTGGTGTTTTTGGATCCACCGGCGGCGGTGGAGCTACGACAACTTCAGTTTGTTTCACGATCTCTTCTTCCGGCATTTGCCCCTTGATCAAATCAACGATCTTAGGTAGAAGGAAAAGAAATATGAAGACTGCCGATGCCAAAAATAATGCCTTGCTTGTATTTGAGCCATTTTCCTTACGAAGCTCATAAGCTCCGTACGACTTGTTCTTTTTAGCAAATACAACATCAAGCCATTCTTTGTCAAATAAATCTATTTTAGAACCGAACATTGCTTGTTATTTAAAGTGTTAATAATAGTATTATAAAATTCCCTGTTGCTTCATGAAAGCTTTTTCATTGTCAAGGATGTTCTCATCATCAATCGCAGGAGCAGTTTTGATTCCTGTAATTAACAGTTCGTCCATAATGTCAACGAAATTCTTATAATTAGCACCATCAGTAGGTTTAATTACCATTACGATATCCTTACCAGTACTTTCTTTTACTTTTTTCTTGTTATCCAGGATAGTCTGTCTGATCTGACTGAAGTTCTGAATTTCAGGAGCTGATTTACCAGCTTCTCCCATGTACCATGCTACTTTATTGTTTTTACCCAATAAAATCGTCATAGTCTGAGATGCCCTTAGTTCAAGTTTCTGATCGTTCTTCTCATCTTTATCAGGCTTGGCGATATCCATCGCCTGTGGTTTGCTCAGCGTGGTGGTCAACATAAAGAAGGTAATCAATAAGAAGGCTAAATCAACCATTGCGGTTAAATCTACTTTCGTAGATGATTTTTTACTCCTTACCTTGCCTCCTTTTTTGCCACCCCCGCTGGAGGTATCTAATTCTGCCATGTTAGTATTAGTTATTTACCGCCTTCAGCAGTAGTGATTAAACTAAATTTATTAATTTTTTGTTTCTGAAGGATATCAACGATTTTTTTGACCGTTTTATATTCTTCAGCAGCGTCACCTTTGATACTAACGCGCATTCCTTCAGAGTGCAGCTCAGCAACAGATTTACGTGCATTCAGAATCCAGTCAGATAACTGGTTATTCAATGAATCTGCAGGGATACCTGTTTCAAGACCAGATTTCTTTCTTTCACCGCCATCCATAGCAATGAACTTTTTAAGGTTCTGGATAGGGACACCGAAAGATCCGATTACGCTAAAGCGTTTTCGCTCTTCTGGCGTAAAACTGATTTTGTACTGTTCTGCCATCTTATCCAGAGTCGCAGCTCTGACATCAGGACCGGCTGTTTCAAAAAATACTTTACCGGTTCCGATCGTTAAGATCGAGATATCCTTTTCAGGAACCTTAAGCTTATATGTAGAGGATGGTAACTTAACATCCAATGGATCCGGTTCTTTCGCAGTTGCTGATAAAATGAAGTAAGTAAGCAACAGGAAAGACACGTCGCACATGGCGGTCATATCGATCGAGGTACTTTTTCTTGCAACTTTTGCTCTTGCCATAATTTTAAAATTACTTATGTTTTATATAATGATGTTAATTCTTCCGGTTTTCCATAAAGCCGGTAAAAAAAAATAACATTATTTTCTATTTATGCGTAGAGGCATAAGTTTGGATGATGCTAAAACCAGCTTCATCAATTGCATAAGTTAATTTATCAATTTTAGAAGTCAGGATGTTGTACATGATAATCGCTGTAGTTGAAGTACCGATACCAGTTGCAGTATTGATAAGTGCCTCAGAGATACCTGTTGCTAACGCTGCTGAATCCGGAGAACCAGCTGCACCTAAACCACCGAAGGCCTTGATCATACCAGTTACTGTTCCTAACAGACCCATCAATGTACCTACTGATACCAGAGTTGCAATTACAGTTAAGTTTTGCTCTAACATTGGCATTTCCAAAGTAGTAGCTTCTTCGATATCTTTCTGGATAGCAAGACATTTCTGATCAGTATCCATGTTAGCTTCAACTTCCATCTCACGGTATTTTTTCAAACCAGATTTGATTACGTTGGCTACTGAACCTTTTTGTTTATCGCATTCTGCAATAGCAGCTTCGATGTTATTTGAATTTAAAAGAGACTGTACTTTTTTAACAAAAGCATCTAAACCTGCTGTACCTGTTGCTTTACCGATTACGATGAAACGTTCTACTGAGAATACGATTACCATTAAAAGCATACCCATTAAGATTGGAACGATTACCCCACCTTTGTAAGCCATACCAGCATAGTTACCCGTTTTTGGAAGATTTTCAACGTTGTTATCGATGAAGTTGTTTGCATCTCCCAGAACAAATTTATAAAGGAGAATTCCGATAATAATACAAATAGGGATGGTTAATGTAGCGAATAGATTTGAAGCTGATGAAGAGCCTTCTTGTTTAACTGTTGTTGGTTTTGGTGCGTTTGCCATTTTTTTTTAGTTTTTGAGTTTTTAGTACTTGTTTTTTAAAGTTTTTTTAAATGTAGATTATTATTCCGTAATACACACAACGACGAATAGAATCAAATGTTGCAATAAACAAATTTATAACTTTGATTTAAATTCCAAATTAAATTATCGTTACCAGCTAAAATAGATTATTTGCAACCAAATTCTCTTTGCAGTAGTGTATATTAAAAAAGATTGCCTCGTTTGGGAGACAATCTTTCACAATGAAAACTAAAAAAAAATTGAAATGCAAATTTTTCCCTAAAAAAATTGATTTAAAACGCGTTTTCCACAACTTTCGGGATTGATTCCCACATTTCCCCAGTTGCGAAATCCCCAAACTGCCCAAAATTTTCATTAAACGCTTTAGCCAGCTCATTTGTTTTCAGATCATATTTATTTTTATCTGCCCAGGTATTTCTGGGATTTAAGATTTCTGATGGGACTCCAGGGCATGCTTCAGGCATAAGCAATCCAAAAACCGGATGCTCTGTAAATTTGGCAGCCCTTAACTTTCCCTTCAGTACCGCCGTGATCAATGCCCTTGTATGACTTAATATCATTCGCTGCCCCTCACCGTAAGCCCCGCCGCTCCATCCGGTATTCACTAACCAGACATTTACCTGGTGCCTTTCCATTTTCTCACCCAGCAGAGCCGCATATTTTGCAGGGTGCAAAGGCAGGAAAGCCTTTCCGAAACAAGCTGAAAATGTTACCTGCGGTTCATTAACACCAGCTTCCGTTCCTGCAACCTTAGCTGTATAACCCGATATAAAATGAAACATGGCCTGTCCGCGTGTTAATTTTGAAAGCGGCGGCAGTACCCCGAAGGCATCTGCTGTAAGAAAAAATATATTTTTAGGAACAGCCGCAATTGAAGATCCTGCCGCGTTATTAATATAATGTATCGGATAGGCTACGCGCGTATTTTCTGTTTTTTCAATATTCGAGTAATCAACCTCCCGCGTACCAGGAAAATAATTGATGTTTTCCAGCATTGCACCAAACCTCACTGCAGCATGGATTTCCGGCTCTTTCCCGGGCGTTAGGTCTGCACACTTGGCATAACAGCCCCCTTCAAAATTAAAAACGCTCTGCTCGCCCCATCCATGTTCATCATCTCCGATCAGGCAGCGCTCCGGATCAGCAGATAAAGTGGTTTTGCCGGTGCCTGACAGACCGAAGAAAATTGCTGTATCACCTTCTGCACCTACATTGGCCGAACAATGCATGGATAATGTATGCCGCTGTTCCGGCAAAATAAAATTCAGGACGGAAAACATTGCTTTTTTTATTTCACCGGTATATCCTGTACCACCAATCAGGATAATCTTCCTGGAGAAATTCAGAATAGAAAAATTAGCCTGTCTCGTTCCGTCTGTTGCCGGGTCAGCCTGGAAATCCGGTGCAGCAATAATCGTCCATTCGAGATCAATGAACTCTCCCTCTTCCGGTCTTAAAAACAAATTGCAGGCAAAAAGATTCTGGTAGGCAGTTTCTGTGATCACCCTGATGCCCGTTCTGTATTGCTTATCAGCACATGCATAGGCATCCCTCACATAAAATTTATTCTGATTCAGGTGCTGGCATACCTTTCGGAGCAAGATATCAAAATCGGAAGGGCTAAAGCGAATGTTGATATCACCCCACCAAACAGCATCACGGGTAATATCGTCAAGGACAATAAATCTGTCTTTGGGCGACCGACCTGTAAATTTACCTGTATCTACTGCTAAAGCACCTGTAGAAGTGAGCGTACCCTCACCGTTTATGACAGCTTCCTCAATCAGCTGAGGCACACTGAGCTGATACAATGCGTGATCATTACCCAGTTGCAGCCAAGAAAGGTCTGGCCCGGGCATTAAAACTTTGTTCATAACAAGAATATTTGGTATGACAAAGCTAAGCAGATATTTATTGAAAATTTATGCTTTTAAATGAAAACATTTAATATTGTAGCATTTACACTAACAATCAAAATGCTGGCAAACAATGTTTTATAGCCATAATCAGCCGCCTGATTTTTTTACTTTAAATCCTTCTTTTTGCAAAATTAACACAACTTTATCTCTGAAATCTCCCTGGATAATCATTTCTCCATCCTTTGCCCCTCCCCCAACTCCACACTTTGTTTTCAGCATTTTTGATAAAGTTTCCAGCTCAGCGGCACTCCCGCGGTACCCGGTGATTAGCGTAACCGCTTTACCACCCCTGTTCTTACGGTCAAGTGTTACCCTAAGGTCCTGCTGATTGTTTGGAACAGTTTCTTCAACAGACTCCTGTTCATGCTCATAATTAAATGAAGGATCGGTAGAATACATGATCCCGCCAAGGTCACTCAGTGATTTTTTCTTTGGGTTGCTCATCGTTATATTTAAATAATGGCTGCAGTTGCCGCCGGTATAATAACATTCAGGGATAAGGGGGAAACCGATACAGCAATGTCCCTGCCCATAAAAAAGGGTTCTCCGTCAATATGTATTGCTGCATCTTCCAAGCGAGTAATCCGGATATCCTTCCCCTTGATAATCTCAACCAGATCAGAATGGTCGGTACTTCCGTTCAGCATCTGATAAGCCAGCAGGGGGATTTTATATAAGGGAAAAGATTTAATGATACATACATCAAGCAGGCCGTCCGTTACAGAAGCCTGAGGGGACACATGCGCATTGTTTCCATATTGCGATGAATTGGCAACACTGACTACAAATGCCGTCCGCGTATAGCCTCTGCCATCTATAAGCAGATGATAGGTTTCAGGCTTATAGTTGATCATTTCCTTCAGACCAAGCTTTAGGTAACCGGAAAGGCCCCTTTTTTTATTGCCTACAAAAACCGAACTGATATGTGCATCAAATCCCATCCCTGCCATATTAAAGAAAAACTTGTCATTTAATGTCCCGGTATCTATTCTAACTACATTAAGGCCATTGATAACCTGAATCGATTTTGCCGTATTCATCGGGATCTTCAGAAACCTGGCCAGCCCGTTCCCTGACCCGAAGGGAATAATGCCCAGAATTTTCTGCTGCTGCATCACCTTCGTGGCAATCTCATTGATGGTGCCATCGCCACCTACAGCGACGATCACATCAAAATTCTTATTTGCAGCTTCTTCCGCAATCTCAGCTGCATGTCCAACATATTCTGTAAAGCTATAGTTCGGATTGAACTTGGACCGGTCCAGGTTTGCATCAATGATAGCAGGTATCTTTAATTTATCCTTCCCACCGGAAATAGGATTAATAATAAATAGAATGTTCGACTTTGCCAAGGGGTATGAATTAATTCGAGTACAAAATAATTGATATTTTTTGACTAAATTGAATATATATAGTAATTTTGCAATCCTAAGGTGGACTGATTTGCGATGTTATGCATACATAACGGGATTGCAACCACGTAAAAAAAAGTGCTAACCATTCATACACTTCCTTTTACTGCCTGTTTTTGCAGGGTCATTATCCATTTTATATAATTGTTGATTATAAAATTAATTATTTAAAATGTCGTATTTATTTACATCAGAATCTGTTTCTGAAGGCCATCCGGACAAAGTTGCAGATCAAATCTCAGATGCACTCATTGATAATTTCTTAGCATTTGATCCGGAATCCAAAGTTGCATGTGAAACATTAGTAACAACCGGGCAGGTATTTCTGGCTGGTGAGGTAAAATCAAAAGCCTATCTTGACGTTCAGAAAATTGCAAGGGAAGTAATCAGTAAAATTGGTTACACCAAGGGCGAATATATGTTCGACAGTAATTCCTGCAGTGTGTTATCTGCTATACATGAACAATCTCCTGATATCAATCAGGGTGTGGATAAAGCCGACAAAACTACCCAGGGTGCAGGTGACCAGGGAATGATGTTCGGATACGCAACCATTGAGACTGACAACTTCATGCCTTTAGCGCTTGACCTTGCCCACAAGATCCTTATCGAACTGGCAGCCATCCGCCGCGAAGACAGCGAAATTAAGTATTTACGCCCTGATGCAAAATCTCAGGTAACCTTAGAATATAATGATAACAATGAGCCTGTAAGGATCGATTCTATTGTCGTTTCTACACAGCATGACGACTTTGACGAAGAGCAGAGCATGCTAAAAAAAATCAAAGAGGATATCATTAACATTCTTATTCCACGTGTATCAAGCCAGTATCCTCAATTTGCGCACTTGTTTAACAAGGATATCAAATATCATATCAATCCAACTGGTAAATTTGTGATCGGTGGCCCGCATGGCGATACAGGACTGACAGGAAGAAAGATCATTGTTGATACTTACGGTGGTAAAGGTGCCCATGGCGGTGGTGCATTCTCAGGAAAAGACCCCTCTAAAGTTGACCGTTCTGCGGCTTATGCAACCAGACACATCGCTAAAAACCTTGTTGCAGCAGGTGTTGCTGATGAACTGCTTGTTCAGGTTTCTTACGCAATCGGTGTTGCTCAGCCAATGGGTATCTACGTGAACACCTACGGAACCGCTAAAGTAAAGGACGCCGAAGGCAAAACACTTACAGATGGTGCAATTGCCAAAGAAGTAGAAAAAATCTTTGATATGACGCCTTACGGAATAGAAACACGTTTGAAACTGCGTAATCCTATTTATTCTGAAACCGCAGCCTACGGACACTTCGGGAAGAAAAACGAAGTAGTAACTAAAGTATTCAAAGCTTCTAACGGCGAAGAATCTTCGGTTGAAGTAGAATTGTTTACCTGGGAAAAATTAGACCATGTAGATGCTGTTAAAGCGGCATTTTCTTTATAACATTTGACCTTAAGGTCATCCCAGTAAAAGGGCTGTATCGTTTCTGAACGGTACAGCCCTTTTCTTTTTCAGGCAATCTGCTGTCCTGCATAAAAAGACCTGCTTTTCCCAGCAATTTTATTTACGTAGTAATAAGTGTAAATTTGAAAAGATGCGCAAATTCATACTTATACTCTTTATAAGTCTTCAGTTTGGAAGACTCTCTGCACAGCAGACGAAAACACCCGACCAGCTGTATGGACAACTCTTTGTTGATGTACAGATGCAAAATGTATTAAAAGATGGTAAAACCTTTGTGGATTGTCTTCCGAAAAGAAATCCAAAGTTAATCCTGCAGGATTATACAATCCTGAAGAAAACCAGGGGCTTCAACCTCGAAGGTTTTATCGGCAATAACTTTATCCTTCCGGATACAAATACGAGTGTGGTCCTTACCACGAATAAATCAGTTGTTAAACATATCAATGAGCTATGGGCGGGACTGGAGCGTATTCCAGCAAATAAAACAGCCAATAGCAGTTTACTCAGCCTTCCCTATCCATATATTGTACCCGGCGGCCGTTTCAGGGAAATCTATTACTGGGACAGCTATTTTACCATGTTAGGGCTCAAAGCTTCAGGTAAAGATGAAGTGATTGAAAATATGATCAGGAACTTTGCCGATCTTATCAGTCACTATAACCATATCCCTAATGGTAACAGGAATTATTACCTGAGCAGGTCTCAGCCTCCATTCTTTGCCCTGATGATTGATATGCTCGCGCAGATTAAAAATAAAGAGGTATATCAAACTTATCTGCCCTATCTGGAAAAAGAATATGCCTACTGGATGGACAAATCTGCTCCAACCAAACACGTGGTAACAATGCCCGACGGTAGCAAGCTGAACAGGTACTACGATCAGCTTAATATCCCCCGCCAGGAATCCTATAAGGAAGACGTGCTTATTGCCCGGGAAACCGGAACACAAAATCCTCAGGTATACCGTGATATCCGCTCCGCTGCCGAAAGCGGATGGGATTTCAGCAGCCGCTGGTTTTCTGACGGCACACACCTGAAAACTATCCAGACCACTCAAATCATACCGGTTGATCTCAATTGCCTGTTATATCACCTCGAAAGCACCCTTCAAAAATCTTATGCCCTCAGGCATGATGCCGCAAAAGAAAAGCTATACCGGGGTCTGGCTCAAAAAAGGAAGAAAAGCATTCAGAAGTATTTCTGGTCTGGCACCCAGCAGTGGTATACAGATTACAACTATAAAACAAAACGATCTTCGCCAGTATTGAGTTTAGCAGGAATGTTTCCGCTCTTTTTTAATGTTGCAGATCCGGAACAGGCCGGGATAGCTAAAACTGCGCTGGAAGAAAAATTCCTTCAGGCCGGTGGCCTAAGTACTACACTGCTCAATACACAGCAGCAATGGGATGCTCCAAACGGATGGGCACCGCTGCAATGGATTGCCATCACAGGTCTCGAAAACTATGGTTATCACGAGCTGGGAAAGAATATAGCAACCAGATGGGTTGATCTGAATACCAGAGTTTACCACAATACCGGAAAGCTCATGGAAAAGTACAATATCACTGATATCCATCTTATTGCAGGAGGTGGGGAGTATGCCTCACAGGATGGCTTTGGCTGGACCAACGGCGTGCTGTTAGGTCTGATAAAGAAATATAATTTACCTGAATAAAAAAAACGAAACCATTTACAACAGGCATTGTTATAGAGAAAACAATCTTTATTATGGAACAGCCAATAGAAATGACCACACTTAGCCAGATCCTGGAAAAACTGAGACAAAAAGGTTTAGATAACGAAATAAAGATGACCGACCATGGTAAAATGCAGGGCACGGGTCTCAACAAAATTTATAATCCAGAAGATCTGACTATCATAAAAACTTACCGTTTTGAAGGTGACTCAGATCCTGCGGATAACTCTGTACTTTATCTGCTTGAAGATAAAGACGGGCAGATAGGTTATATTATGGATGCTTATGGCATGTACAGCTCTCAGGAAAACACAGGATTTGACGATTTCTTAAAGAAAATCCCAACCGCAGACAGAGATCTGCAGGAACTTTTTAAATAAGAACCAAATGCAATAAAAAACCCGGACGGCTCAGGCTTCCGGGTTTTTTTTTAAAAAGATTTTTACAGCCCGAATCAGTTCTGTTCGATAAGGTGAATCTCCAGACCTTCCAGAAACTCATCAGCAACAATCTGGCAGGATAGCCTCAGGTTGTCTCCCGAACCTTCAACCCTATCCATTGTTTTTTGCTCATTCCGGTCAAAATCAGTGAGCCTGAATTTACTTGACACCACCCCGATAATACAAGTTCCACATTTACCCATTCCTGAACATTCTCCAAAGCCCTCAATAAATAGCTTATCCGCTAACAGATGCATCAGGCTTCTATATTCATAGGGGAAGGTGTGGAAAACAAACTGCTTGCCTTCGTAATTGACAGTAATAACAACTTGTTTTATACGCTCACCGGTTGCTGTCATTGCATTTGATATCTGACAGTGTTATTTTATATTATAATACCCATTGATCATTTTGGAAAACATGGAGCTTGGCAGTAATGCTTTCACGATTAATGGGAGAGTAGTCTGACCAAAATCACCCACAAGGTAACGGTGTGCAGGTTTTGATTTACCAACTATACCTGCTATTAGTTTCCCGACTTTGGCAGGATCACCGCCATTGATTTCATTTTTTTCTACCACCTCTATCGCAGCCGCATACTCACTTTCCAATTGCTTATGTGTCAGTGAAAAAGGAAGTTTTTCACGCGTACTTGTATTGTTGGTTTTGAAATCACCAGGATTTACTACAGTAACATCAATACCTGTATTTTGTAATTCCATACGCAGTGACTGCGAGTACCCTTCAATTGCAAATTTAGCAGCAGTGTAGGTACCAACGTAAGGCGTGCCAAATAAACCTGCTACGGAGCTGAGATTGATCACAAGTCCTTGTTTCTGCTGAATCATACCAGGCAGAACCGCAGAGCTTACACGTACCACACCGAAGAAGTTTACTTCAAATTGCTTTTTGGCAAAATCAACCGGTGTGCTGTACAGCGGACCAGCCAGAACAATACCCGCATTGTTCACAAGCACATCTATATGGCCTTGTGCTTTAATAATCTTTTCGATTCCTGAATTTACTGAAGCATCACTGGTAACATCCATCTCTAACGGGATAAATGAGATGTTTTTTAAAGCACTGATACTGCGGCTGGCTCCATAGACAATATGACCGTCAGCCTGAAGTGCATTTGCAGTTGCCAGACCAATACCAGCAGATGCTCCCGTAACAAGAATTACTTTTTTCATTATTGTAGTTATAAAAGTTTAAAATAAGTGGGGAACAAACTCATTATAAGCCTGTTTACCCTAATCACGCTGCAATTATAGAGGAAATTGTTTAATACCAATCATTGCGGCTGCAATTTTATGGTTTTATATGGGATTTCTCCATACCCTATATAGGTGATATTACTGGTAGTTTACCTATCTTGGAAATATAATAATTTCCAGGATGCGCATATTAAACGGGTTATCTTTCTTTTATCAGAAGCTCATTCTTGCCCCACTGATCCTCTCCGTTATACTATCTTTATTATTAATGCCCCGCGCCTATTTCTTCACAGGTACCGGGATTGCATTTATTATTTTATTTCCCGCTTTCCACTATTTCACTTACGAAATCCGGAAACCCCATGAATATTTTTTTTATTATAATCTGGGTCTTAGCAAACCTGTTTTATGGACAGTTACAATCAGCGCAGGCTTTCTGATTGGCATATTACTAATGACAATATGAGTGGATTGCAGGCTGACAGCATCAGAAAAGAAATCGGATTGAAGCAGATTCTTAACGACGTATTTATTTCATGCAAAGCGGGTCAGATTACCGGCCTGCTGGGAAGAAACGGATCCGGAAAATCTACATTGCTAAAGATCATATTCGGAGCGTCAGATGCATCCAACAAATACGTTGCAATAGACGGGACCAAACTCAATTCATTATTTGCAGGCAGAAATTTTATCCATTACCTGCCCCAGGGTAATTTTCTGCCTGATCATCTCAGATTAAAGTCCATCATCTCCTGCTTCTGCAGCAAGAAAAATGCACCCTTAATCTTGGAGCACGATTTCATAAGGCCTTTTTTACAAAAGAAAATAAATCAGCTCTCCGGAGGAGAAAAGCGAATTGTTGAAGTGTTGCTGATGGTTTACTCGGATGCCAGCTATCTTCTCTTTGATGAGCCTTTCAACGGAATATCCCCTCTGCATATCGAAATAATAAAAGAATTGATTAAAAAACATTCAGCAGATAAAGGTTTTATCATTACTGATCACAGTTATGAGCATATACTGGATATTGCAACTGTAGTTGTTTTATTGGATGAAGGCAACACGAAAGTCATTAAGGAGCGGAAACAGTTGATAGAATTCGGGTATTTACCAGACTCTGTTCATCAAAAAAGCCTCTAATCTTTTGATTAAAGGCTTTTGCGGACCGGACGGGACTCGAACCCGCGACCTCCGCCGTGACAGGGCGGCATTCTAACCAGCTGAACTACCGGTCCGTTCTCCCTTTCGGGAATGCAAATATAGGAACTATAATCACATATCAAAATTAATATTTCAACTATTTTTGAAATAAAATCTAACTCATTAAGCTACAGAGCCCTCTTTCATTTTTTCTGCATTTTCAGCAAACTGGAGCGCATCGATTAGCTCCTGAACGCCACCATCCATTACTCCATTGAGGTTATAAAGGGTCAATCCGATACGGTGATCGGTTACCCTGCCTTGCGGATAATTGTAAGTTCTGATCTTCGCTGAACGGTCTCCGGTAGAAACCATTGTTTTACGTCTTGCAGCAATGTCACCATTCTTTTTCTGCAATTCGATATCATAAAGTTTACTCCTCAGCATTTCCATTGCGATCTCGCGGTTACCCAGCTGCGAACGCTCCTGCTGACAAACCACTACCAGTCCCGAAGGCCTGTGGGTAAGCTGCACTTTAGTTTCCACCTTATTTACATTCTGTCCACCAGCACCACCCGAACGGGAGGTCTGCAGATCAATATCTGCCGGGTTCAAGTAAAAATCGATTTCCTCGGCTTCAGGCAATACAGCAACAGAAGCTGCAGAAGTATGTACCCTGCCCTGTGTTTCTGTATCAGGCACACGCTGTACGCGGTGTACACCAGACTCATATTTCAGTTGCCCGTAAACATCTTCTCCGGAAACTTTCATGATTACCTCTTTGTAACCGCCGGCAGTACCTTCCGTTACGTCAACCACTTCCACTTTCCATCGTTTCTGCTCAAAGAAACGGCTGTACATCCGGTACAGATCGCCTGCAAATAAAGCAGCTTCATCCCCACCAGTACCACCGCGGATCTCGAATACCGCATTTTTAGCATCTTCAGGATCAACAGGGATCAGCATCAGGCGTACCTTTTCTTCGATCTCTTCCTGTTGCTTTAACAGTTCGTCAAGCTCTTCTTTGGCCATCTCTCTCATCTCTGTATCCTTCTCAGTAGACAGAATTTCCTTGTTGGCCTCAATATTACTCATCACATTTTTATAGATTTTATATTCATCTACAATCTTGCTGAGGTCTTTATATTCCTTATTCAACTGGGCAAACCGTTTCATATCCTGCATGGTATCAGGATTACTCAACTGTTCTTCAACATCTTCCCAGCGGATTTTTATTGCTTCTAATTTCTCTAACATAATCGATTACAAAAATAAGCTTTTTCTTAGAATTATATACTGTTTTTCGGGATAGCCTGTGCCTCATCCTTTTCAAAGTACTTCAAGCTCAACTCCTCCCCGTCAAAAACAACATACGAATTGTAGTTAAACCAATCTCCGGTATTGTAATAAAAGCTATTGTCACCCAGGTCAATGATCATAGGCAGGTGGCGGTGGCCATAGATAAAATAATCATAGTGCTGCTTTGCCAGTACTTCCTTTGAGTGCACCGCCAGCCATTCTTCTTTGTCTCCAAGGAAAGGCTCATCCTCAATAATATTGACGTTCCTGCTTTTCACAGACCAGCCATTTGCTATTCCAAGCCCGATGCGCGGCGGAACCATAGAAAATAACCAGCGGCATACCGGATTTCTGAAAATCTTTCTCAGAATCCTGTAGTTTGCATCTCCCGGCCCGAGTCCGTCACCATGGTGCAGGTAAAAACTCTTGCCAGCCCTGTGTATCACCAGTTCATCACTCACAATCTGCATTCCCATCTCTTTGACAAAGTAATCATCCACCCACATATCATGATTGCCCTTGAAGAAATACAGCTTGATACCAGCATCAGACATGGCTGCCAGTTTACCCTGTAAACGGATAAATCCTTTAGGAATCACCTTTTTGTACTCGAACCAGAAATCGAAGACATCGCCCATGAGGAATAACTCCGAGCAGGTAGGTTCTATAAGATTGAGCCACCTTACAACACGGTCCTCGCGGATGCGGCTCTGTTCATGATTTGGCGAGCCCAGATGGAAATCCGAAGCGAAATATATATTCTTTGTCATCAATACTTCAAAGATAGCGAACCGTTTTATCAATCGTACCCAAAAATAATAATCCAGACAAATATGGCCCAAAGGCCCGCGGAAGGCGAATAAAGACGATAACATCTGTATACTTTGTCAGTTTTAGCTAAAATTTAAACCAATTGTATCCAATTCAGAACCATTACAAACTATTTTTGTAAATTCGCGTCAAATTTAAATACATGATTTCTACAGATATAGCCGTTATAGGCGCCGGACCCGTAGGGTTGTTTGCTATTTTCGAAGCAGGTTTACTAAAAATGCGTTGTCATTTAATTGATTATTTACCACAGATAGGCGGCCAGCTGTCTGAAATATATCCAAAGAAACCTATTTATGATATTCCTGGTTATCCGAGCGTTCTCGCTCAGGAACTGGTAGATAACCTGCTTGAACAGGCAAAACCTTTTCATCCCGGATTTACTTTGGGAGAGCGGATTGAAAGCCTGGAAAAACGTGGCGAAGCAGATTTCGTGCTGACAACCAATATGGGTACTGTTATCGAATCCAAGGTTGTTGTAATTGCCGGCGGACTGGGATGTTTTGAACCCCGCAAACCTGCAGTTGAAGGACTGGAGCAATTTGAAAACGGCCGTGGTGTAAACTACATGATCCTTGACCCTGAAAAATACAGGGGACAGAAAATGGTGATTGCTGGTGGTGGTGATTCAGCCCTTGACTGGACAATCTTCCTAGCAGACATCGTAGACGAGCTTACTCTGGTACACCGCAGCGAAAGCTTCCGTGGTGCCCCGGATTCTGTAAACAAAGTAATGGAACTTGCAGAAAGCGGAAAGATCAACCTGATCCTGAACAGCAACCTGAAATCTGTTTCAGGAGAAGGCAAACTGGAGAACGTGGAGATCGTACATAACAAAACACTGGAAGTTACAAACGTAGAATCAGATCACCTGATTCCTCTTTTTGGATTGAGCCCTAAGTTAGGCCCGATTGAAGCCTGGAACCTGAACATCAATAAGAGCGCTATCGAAGTAAATACTGATGATTATTCTACAAACATCCCGGGCATATATGCTATCGGCGATATCAATACTTATACAAATAAATTGAAACTAATCCTTTGTGGATTCCATGAAGCAGCATTGATGAGCCATAGCGCTTACCAGTATATGAACCCAGGTGTTAAATACACCATGAAATATACAACTGTAAACGGAGTAGCAGAATTTTAAGAATGGAAGAAAATAACATTACCGTACACGTACAGAATCCGGATGGCACTTTAACTGCCCTGGAAGCTCCCGTGGATATGGGCTTAAGCCTGATGGAGTACTTAAAGGCCTGCGAATATGATATCCTTGCCACTTGTGGCGGAATGGCCCTTTGTGCCACCTGCTGCGTAGATGTTCTGGAAGGCGAAGAAAAGTTAAAGGAAATGACAGACGATGAATATGCGATGCTGGATACCTTGCCTGATCTGCTGCCAAATTCAAGACTGGCCTGCCAGCTGCAGCTAAGTCATGATATGGACGGGCTGGTTGTCAAATTACACGGAACTTAATTATTATCGGTGTCGGCAAGTGTTTTTGCAGGATCACCGATAGTTTTATAAGCCCCTTCACCTTTTAATATTGCAAGCATTTTAGTGGAACTGGCCAGCACCGATTTCGCAGCCTCCAATTCCTTATCATACTGGAATGCTTGCATTATTCTACCTTTCTCAAAGTAATATCTGCTGACGATCTGGCTTTCCAGTATTCTTTTGATTTCCGGTTTATGGGTCATAAGATCTGTTTTCCGCGCGATAATCATCTTCGCCTTCAGATCCTCCAGATCAGCTTTCACCTCCGCCAGCTTTTGTTCCTTCTCGGCTTCAGTTCTCAGGTCATTGATCAGCTTCTCTGTATTGGATACATAGGCATAGTCTTTTCCTTCCAGTGAGTTGGTAAAGGAAACGTAATCCTCATCACTTAATTTGAAATCTCCCGGTGCAGCAATTACAGCATGATTTTTCTTATAGGCATTTGCATAATCAAAAAACATGCTTTTGCTGATCAGTGAGATCGTCACCGGACTTAGTTTACTGGCACCTACAACAAGGTCAGGATAAACGCCATTGCCATCATATACGCTTCTGCCTGTCCTTGTATTGAATTTGGCAATCAGCGAATCTGCTATTTTCCCGCTCTTGCCTGCTGAACTCTTTTGAGAATAGTCTATTGCCTGTATACATCGTCCTGAAGGTGTAAAATATTTGGCAACGGTGATTTTCACGAGGCTGTTGTAGGGAAGGTTAAAAGTTTGCTGTACGAGGCCTTTCCCGTAACTGCGCTGCCCTATGATAACTGCCCTGTCAAGGTCCTGCAGTGCCCCGGCAACGATTTCTGAGGCAGAGGCCGATGATCCGTTGATAAGTACTGTCAGCGGAAGATCTGGAAGGAGCGGCAAAGCATTGGTTCTGTAATTGATGGTCTTTTCAGGATTACGTCCCTTCTGGGTAACGATCACCATATCCTTATTCACAAAAAGATTGACAATTTTTACAGCTTCCTGTAAGATACCTCCGCCATTGTAACGCAGGTCGAGGATCATTCCCCTGGGATGCTGTTTATTTAATTCTACTGCAGCGTTCTGGACTTCCTGGGCCGAATTTTCAAGAAATTTATCCAGTCTGATATAAGCAATGTCGCCAACCATGCCTGAATAGATTACGTTGGGCTGCCTGATTTCATCACGGATCAGCTCCTTATGTAGTAAAGTCCCTTCTCTAAGCAGGAGCAGGTCAAGTGCTGATCCACGGGGCCCGCGCAGCAGCTGGCTTACCTGCAGACGGTCTTTACCCTTGATCTCGGTACCATTAATCTTCATGATCTGATCACCGGCAACAATACCCTGTTTAAAAGCCGGATAACCTTCTGTAATTTCATTTACAAATAACTTCCCCTCAATAAAAACGGTAGTTACCCCTATTCCTCCAAACTGGGTACTTACATACTTCAGTTTGAAATCTTCTACCTCCGATTCAGGAACATACACCGTGTAGGGATCCAGCGTCTCCAGCATGGCATCAATGCCGTTTTTCATCAGGTCGCCGGGGTCAGTCTCATCCACATAATTGATGCTGATCTCTTTGTACAGTGAAGCAAAAATATCCAGGTTTTTAGAAACCAGGAAAAGGTCTTCCTTAAAAGACCAGGTTAAAGAGGCTATTGCAACAGTTGCAATCAGCAGTGCAAACTTATTTTTCTTCATGAGCATGCAATTATGTAAAAGAGATGGATCTCTGTTTATAACCGGTTTCCGTCAGGATCGGCAAGGGCTTTGTTGATCGTGAACTCCACGTATCTGACATCTCTTTTCAGCAATTGCGTCAACTGGTTTACCAGCTGATCTTCATTACCGGGCGCAAATGATAAATTTTCTTTAGCTAACTCTCTGTATTTTCTCAAAACTTTGATTTTAACCCTTTGTGCCGTTTCAGGAGTAAATGTAAAACTTGCCATATATAAATTCTTTACTACAAAAATATAAAAAAAACAGCAGATCGATCCTACTTCTTATATTTACAGGCATGTTAAGCCAAAAAAGCCCCAACCAAACCTCTCATTAGCTGAATTAACTCCAACAACATATTATATAAACTGACTCATGATTAAAAAAACCGATTTTGCCTTACTCGGAGTGGCTGTATCTATTGCAATCAGCACACCAGTATCAGCGCAAAAAAAGACTGTTCAACCTAAACAGTCGGCTCCTGTAACTGCAGGAAAAACAATTCCTGTTGATCCAGATGTTAAAATAGGAAAACTGCCAAATGGTCTGACCTATTATATCAGGAAAAATACCGAGCCCAAAAAGAGGGCAGAACTCTACCTGGCAAACCGCATAGGCTCATTAATGGAAAATGACGATCAGCAGGGACTGGCGCATTTTACAGAACATATGGCTTTTAACGGAACCAGGGATTTTCCTAAGAATGATATTATCAATTACCTTCAGAAAGCTGGTGTGCGTTTTGGGGCCGATCTGAATGCCTACACAGGTTTTGACCAGACGGTGTACCAGCTGCCCATCCCAACTGATAGTACTGAGGTATTTAAAACGGGATTTAAGATCTTGTCCAACTGGGCAGGCCGTATTTCCATGGATGGGGAAGAAATTGACAGGGAACGTGGTGTGATCATCGAAGAAGACCGTCAGCGCGGTAAAAATGTCCAGGAAAGAATGAGTAAACAACTGCTGCCTTTATTGTTAAAGGATTCCAGATATGCGAACCGCATCCCGATCGGCAAGATTGACTTACTCAGGACTTTTACGCATGATAAAATCAAAAACTTTTATGCCGACTGGTACAGACCGGATCTTCAGGCGGTAATTGCGGTGGGAGACTTCGACGTGGCTGAAGTTGAAAAACTGATCATTACTAACTTCTCCGATCTTAAAAATCCTGCAAAAGAAAAAGAAAGGATTAAGTATACACTGCCCGATAATAAAGAGCCATTGGTAAAGATCGTTACTGATCCCGAACAGCAGTATAATGTTGCCTTTGCCATCTATAAACACCCTGCTACAGTGGCAAAAACCACAGCAGACCTGCAAAAAAGCCTGATGTACAACATGATCAATTCAATGATCGCTGCACGCTTCCAGGAAATCCTCCAGAAAGGCAATGCCCCTTTCTTATTTGCACAAAGCTCTTATGGCCCTTACCAGGGAGGGATGGTTTCCGGAGTAAATGCCTTTCAGACAGTAGTTGCTGCCAAGTCGGGCAAGGACCTGGAAAGCGCCATCACTGCAGCCGTAGCTGAAACGGAAAGGGTAGCAAAATTTGGTTTCGTACAATCAGAACTGGATGTTGTAAAAAGGAACATTGAGGCAGGTAATGAAAAGAAACTGAAGGAAAAAGATAAAACAGCTTCTACTGCCTTTGTACAGCAATATCTCAGCAATTTCCTGACAGGTTCTCCAATAGGATCAATAGATTTTAGTTATGCGCAAACAAAGAAAAACTTAGCTGCCACTACGCTTGCCCAGGTAAATGCCCTGGCAAAAACGCTGATCACACCCACAAACCAGATCCTGGTTGTGCAGGCTCCGGAAAAGGATAAAGCAAATCTCCCTGCGCCTGCAGCATTACTTGCGGCTTTTAACAATGCAGGTAAGAATATTACTCCTTATGTAGACAATGCCGTAAATAAACCGCTGCTGGCAAAGCTACCGGCAGCCGGCAAAGTGACAGCAGAAAAGAAATACGAAGATATAGGAGTCACAGAATGGACGCTGAGCAACGGAATTAAAGTGCTGCTGAAACCTACCGATTTTAAGAATGACCAGATTGCTTTCAGCTCTTTTGGCAGAGGCGGAACCTCCGTAGCAGACCCGAATGATTATCAGTCGGCCGACTTTTCTGAGATTATCCAGCAAAGCGGTGTAGCTGACTTTAACCCCTCACAGCTCAACAAATTACTGGCTGGTAATACAGGCAGGGCAGGATCTTACATTGATGAACTGTACCAGGGCTTTTCCGGCAGTTCCTCTCCAAAGGATATAGAAACGGCATTGAAAATGGTGTATGCCTATGCAACCAGTCCAAGGAAAGACACGGAGATCTATAACAAGTACATCAGTGATTACAAGGTAACCCTTGAAAATAAAAATGCCAGCCCTTCGAGTGTCTTTGCCGATACTGTACAGGCAGTACTTTCTTCCTATAACAAAAGGAATATGCCAACAACACTGGCTGATCTGGACAAAGTATCATTAGATAAAGCATTTGCTTTTTACAAAGGGCGCTTTGCTGACCTCGGAGAACAAACCTTTGTATTTGTCGGTAATTTTAATCCTGCAACAATTAAACCCCTTGTAGAAACTTACATCGCCAGTCTGCCCGTGCTCGGCAAAAAACAGAACTTTGTCGATATCGGATCCAATCCACCTAAGGGAATTGTAAGCAAGACTGTTTACAAAGGACTGGAAGATAAAGCCAGTGTACAGCTGTATATCCATGGTGATTACGATTACACAACAGCTAACAACATTCAGCTCGAAGCAGTAAAAAGCGCCCTTGAAAACAAAATCCTGGAAAGGCTCCGTGAAAAAGAGAGCGGCGTATACAGCCCCAATGTAGGTTTGAGTGTAGGAAAATTCCCTACTGCACACTATTACTTTACGATCTCCTTCAGTTGTGCTACCGCAAATGTTGAAAAACTGATAGCCGCAGCAATGGAAGAAGTAAAAAAAATCAGAACCAATGGGGCTACAGCAGATGACGTTTCAAAGTTTAAATCTGAAGAACACCGTCAGATGGAGCTGAACCTCCGTGATAACAGCTACTGGCTGGGATACCTGACCACCAGACTCAAATATGGCGACGACCTGAACCAGGTACTGAGCAACAAACAACGTATAGACGCAGTTACTGTAGCATCCTCAAAGGCCGCTGCACAGCAGTACCTCAATGAGAATAATTATATCAGATTGGTATTGATGCCACAGAAATAGCAGTATAAAAATAAAGGCCGGAAATTCCGGCCTTTATTTTTATACTGCTATTTCGCTTCTACTCCTACCGGCCCGCTGGGGTCACTTTCATTCTTTAACCTGTCAAGCGCAGTCACGAGATAATTATACCGTTTCCCCTTTTCAACAGTCGTATCCATAAAAAAGGTAAAATCTTCAAAGCTTACCCTGATGATCTTGGAGGGATCAAGTATCCCTATTTTTTCGCCCTCGGTAAAGCGATAGATCACATAACCCGATGCGGTTTCCCCATCAGAAGCTTTCAATGGTGCCGTCCATTTCAGCTGCACACCTGTTGCCGTAGCGTCAGCAGTAAAGGTCTGGGGAGAATTTGGAACCACTTCATCCAGCCAGGGCATCTGCGGCGGCAGCGCCGGATACTTATACAAATCATTCCGCAGGGAATCTGCAGTACCTCTTGCCACTGTAGAAAATGATTTTGAACTAAAAAATATGCTTCCCTGTACGCGGTTATTGGCACGGAGATACCTGATCTGATTAGGAACCTCTGAAGGATTTCTCCAGGCAGCTTCCATTCGCTGGTTCACCAGATAGGCAGCCTGACCAATATACAGGTGTCTGCCATAAGTATTGTTGCTCCACCAGTCAACCAGCGTAGCAAAGGGGGCGGCCCTCCGCGTGAAACTAAAGTAGATCTGGGGATTAATATAATCTACCCAGCCCTCTTTGATCCACTTCCTTGAATCTGCATACAGTTCATGATAATTGGAAAGGCCATGAGTTGCAGAACCCAGGGTATCTTCATTGCTGTTCTTCCAGATCCCAAAAGGGCTGATACCAAATTTTACGTAATTTTTGTAATGGTGTATGCTATCGTCCAGCTGTTTGATCAGCAGGTCAACATTGTTTCTTCTCCAGTCCTTAATATCGGTAAAGCCGTTTGCATATTTACCAAAGGTAACGCTGTCATTGATGCGCTGGCCCTCGATAGGATAAGGATAGAAGTAATCATCAAAATGAATCCCATCCACGTCATATCCTTTTACCACATCAAGGATCACCTGAACAATGTATTCCCTTACTTCGGGCAGTCCCGGATCAAACTGTTTCTTGCCTCCATAAGTAAAAAACAGATCAGGTCTTTTGCGGGTCATGTGCTCATCACTCGCGTAAGAATTGGCTGACATAGACGCACGGTAAGGATTGAACCAGGCATGAAGTTCCATCCCCCGTGAATGTGCTTCTTTAATTGCAAATTCCAGCGGATCATATCCGGGAGCAGGCGCAAGTCCTTGCCTGCCCATCAGCCACTGGCTCCAGGGCTCCCTGGATTTCCGGTAAAAAGCATCAGCTGTAGGGCGCACCTGAAGGATGATTGCATTCATCCCATTTCTCTTATGCTGCTCCATCAGGCCAATGAGCTCCTGCTTTTGCTGATCTATGCTTAAACCGGCCCTCGAAGGCCAGTCGATGTTCTCTACGGTAGCTACCCAGACGCCTCTAAACTCCCTCTTTGGAGCAATTTTTGTGGGTATCTGTGCAATTAAGATGTATGGGGTAATTAAAGTTGTGAAAATTGTAAAAACAATCTTTTTCAGCATTATACTTGTTTTTGGTAGTGTACAGTTTAACTCAATATGGGGAATTACTGGCGACCAGCAGTTCTCAACGTCAGCAAGTAAACGATTTTTTTTTAAGGTCTTATACAATTTTTAGATTTTTTTACCACAAATAATATAATTTATCCTATGTTCGTTTTTTTTTATACATAGATAAGTACTAACAAACAAAGCATAGAGACCTCAATTTTTTGATTCAAATGTCAGACCAAAAAGATCCTGTTAACAAAGGAGACCGTAATAAAATCTATTTCCTCATTGTAGTTATTTTAGCCTTACTGGGAACAAATGCTTTCCTTTTTTTCAGGGATAAGCACGAAAAAGAACGTTTTGTAACCACGAATACTGAAAAAGACAGATTGAAGCTCGAAGTAGAAAAGATTGAGGTTGAGTTTGATAAGGTGAACCTGATGAATGTTGCACTTACAGAGAAACTTCAGAATGAGCAGAAGCAGGCAAGAACAAAGATTGCCGAGCTGAAGAAGGCCCTCCAAAAGGGTACAGTAACCGAAGCAGAGCTGGCTGCAGCACAGGATGAACTCAGGAAACTCAAAACATTTCTGACAGATTACAAAGAAGATATAGGGCACCTGGAGAAAGAGAACACCTTTCTGAAATCTGAAAGGGACAGTCTTACCACCTCGGTCAATTCGGTGAAAGCAAAGGCAAGTGATCTGGAAAAGAAAAATTCAGAACTGGCGGCCAAAGTAAAAAGTGGTGCTGCATTGAAAGCTTTTAACGTACGTATTGCAGCTTATAAGGTAAAAAACAGCGGCAAGAACGTAGAAGTATCAAAAGCATCTGCTGCGCAAAAAATAACTACCTATTTTAACATCGTACCTAACCAGCTGGCAGAGAAAGATTACCATAAAATTTACATCCGTATTTTCGATCCTGCAGGAAACCTGATTGCCAATGAAACAAACATGTTTGAAGCAGATGGCCAGGAAATGCAATACAGTGAGATGATCAGTATTTCTTACAACAATGATGATACTGAATACAACATGGAATGGGTTAATCCTAAACCTTTTATCAAAGGCACCTATTCAGTAATTCTGTATGCAAACGGTTTTACCATGGGCAAGGCATCTATCGATTTAAAATAGGGATCAGGCATCTTACAGTAGTCATCAGGCTAGCGGAAAACTCAGGTAAAATACAGTACCCGTATCTGCGGAGGATTTGAAATTGATTGATCCCCCGGCATTTTCCACGGCTTGTTTAACAAATGCAAGTCCAAGCCCGGTACCAGAAGATTTAGTTGTAAAGTTAGGCACAAAGATCTTTTCCTGAAGATCAGGGTCAATACCTTTACCGTTATCTTCCACCTCTACAAAAACAAAGTCCGAGTCGTTCCTGATCTTCACATATACCAAACATTTGTCCTTGCCAGAAGTAGCCTCAATCGCATTCTTCAGCAGGTTGTTGAACGACCGTAGTAACTGGTCTTTATCACCAAGAACCAGCATCTCCTTATTTGTTAGGTTAGAGATATAGATCTCGGCACCCGAAGAGTTGACGTATACATCCCTGCTTTGCTCGATGATAGGAACCAAAAGCAGTTTTTCAAGCTTGGTATCCGGCATTTTGGCAAAGTTGGAGAACTCAGATGCAATGGTAGCCAGGCTGTCGATCTGCTCTACAAAAGATTTATAAAAGCGTTCAAATTTAAGTTCAAAATTCGGATCTTTCTCTTTCCATGACTTCTCTAACAGCTGGACACCCAGTTTCAAAGGTGTCAGCGGGTTTTTAATTTCATGGGCAACCTGTTTGGCCATCTCTCTCCAGGCACTCTCCCGTTCAGATTTTGCCAGCTTGACCGCACTGTCTTCCAGCGCAGCAATCATCTTGTTATACTCTTTAATCAGAGAGCCGATCTCATCATGTCTGGACCATACAATAGGCTGATTTTTTTGCCCCAGCTTGGTTTTCCTTATACTTTCCTGGATAAACGTAAGCGGGCTCGTGATCTGGTTTGCAAGGAATACTGCCAGCACCCCGATAGCCACAAATACAAGTGCATAAATATTGATCAGGGTATTGATGAACAAGCCTATTTTAGCCTGATAATCAGCTTCGTTCCCGTAATAAGGCAATCCGATGTAAGCTACAGTCTGGTTCTGTGCATTCCGGATGGGCGCATAGGCAGAAGAATAGGTAAATTCACCGATTGATTCTGTCGGGTTTGTATATTCAGAACGCTGCAGCAGCTTCAGGTAAATCATCGCCCTGGCTCCCATTTTTGTTCCTACAATCCCGTAATCATATAGCTTAGGCAAAGATGTAAACAAAAGGTTCCCATTCACGTCAAAGAGGTTCAGGTAGGCAGAGTTAATATCTGCAAACTGATTGAAGTTCATGATCGCCTGGTCTGTATTTTTAGGGATGCCTGTCGCAAAGATCTGCCGCTCATAAGAAAGCTGTACTTTTCTGATCCTTTCCCTGATAAAGTCTTCCTGTTGTTTTCTGTATTCGTCCCTGATATAAAAAAAAGTAGACCAGCCCACGATCAGCAGAGTAGCAACAACAGATAAAACGATAGAAAGCTGGATCCTGGTTTTGTACAGGATCTTGTTCGCATTGATCATCAGAGACCTGTTGATGTTAAACCAGCCACCCCAGCTCTGGTCAAGGTTTTTCAATAGCCAGATAACCACATACAGGGCCGCAGAAAAGATTATGAAAACAAGGAAAAAGAATGACAGTGCCGCCAGCCTTACAATATAGGTGACCTTCTCTTTACTGATTACAATGATCTTTGAATTGCTCGCAGTGTAGATCAGGTGGCTGTAATGCGTTCTTGGTTCATTCACCATCACAGGTTCGCCAAATTTACCTTTGAACTCATTGTTCGCCAGTTTGTAGGTATACTTGCCAGATTGTTTAATGAGCTTATTGTTGTTATAGAATGCGAAAGAATAGTTGCTGTAGTCATCCTCATTCTTCAGTTTCCCGTCTATCAGTATCTCCGGGAACTGGCTGCTGTAGTTGTATTGCTGGGATTTTAACTCAATTACCAGTGTCCCCAGAATATGGCTGTCGTCAAATATCGGTACAATACCAAAGTAGTTCTGGTAACCAAAGGTATCATTCAGGCGGTAAAAGAAACTGGAGATCTTCACTGAGCCCGACCGTACCAGGTTCTGGTAATGTTCCAGTGAGTTGTCACCTCCCGGCGTCCTTATGGAATCTTTTACATTGAACTCGTAAAAATTATGCTCAAATGGCGAAAGGTAGCCGTCTAAAAAAGTCTTGGTAATGTAGTTTTGCAGGGCAAGGTGCCTGTTGGATTTTGGGCTTTTAAAATAATCGGCAATAAAAAGGTCGTTGGAAATCCCGTTGCCCAGACTTTCTATGGAATTGATCACCTTTGGATCATCAGAAGACTGCAGCTTCTGGGCAATAACGTACCTGTTGCTGCGCTCCTTGATATCATTAAACTTCAGGTATTTTATTGATGAAATAAAGGCCAGGCAAAAGAAAATGGCCGCAAATACCCCGATCGAAAACTTATTACGCTGAATATATATATTATAGGATATAATAAACAGAAACAGGGCATAGGCGATAAAGAAAACCGTAAAAGCCGTACTCATCATATAAACGAAATACAGCCCAAACAGAGAAAGAAATAAGATAAGCCTTTCTTTGTGGGTCACCTTCAGCTGTTTTGTCAGTTCAATTACAATACTTGCGATCAGGTATACATTAAACCAGACCAGGCAGAGGATAATTATACATACCCAGCTCAGCCAGCCCAGGTTGATAATGTTGGTAATGTCAAAGTTGATCTTGGAGTTGTAGATCAGTCCGAAAAAAACAGTGTTGATCAGAAAGGCAATTCCGGAAAAGAGCAGGATAGCGATCACATGAAATGCCAGCCCAATTGGCCTGCTGCGCGAAATCCAGCGCGGAAACTTGTATTTATCCTTGTAGGTATATACAAACAGCACTACCCAGGTTAATGCAAGGACATTGAGCAGAAAATCACCTACAGATGGCAGGAAGAAGCTTTCTGCATAAATAGCCGGACTGAAAATAGAGAGGTCGAACTGATGGTTAAACCATCCATACTGGAGGTCAGTAATCCGGTTGATAAGGAAAAAAAGGATCAGCAGCAGCGTAGCTTTTATGAGATGGCCTTTTCTTACCAGCCATGCACAAACCGAATTGGTAAATAAAGCAAAGCAGAACAGCCCGATTACCCATAGCCAGATCTGTATTGTTGCATAAATACCCTGGGTATAGCCAGGGTTAAGCTTTACTTCAAACAGTAATTTCCCATCCAGGTTAATGATGCCGAATACCTCTTCATCCATAAATGAGGCCAGCACAAGAGAATTTGTAGAGGACATCGCTTTTACGATTCCATTTTTCAGATACCTGTTCTGAATACTGAACTGGTTCTTGACATCCAGCAGGAAGATAATGGTATAATTTCCCTGTGTTTTCTTGATCACCTCGTACCAGCCGTTCGGAAACTGGATAAAAGAAGATCCTTCCTTTATCTTGGAAGGATCTGAGGGGATGGCTTTATAGGAACTCCAGAACTTAAGTACTGAGTTTTCGTAGGTCAGTACATTTATTCCCTTGGTTCTGTAGTTATTGATATAGTTTAACGCATAAACTTCGTTGAGGTGAAACTGCTTCGCCCGCTCAACCTTCTGTCCGTCTGCGAGATAACTGTATACTATCCGTTCATTTGAGGAGAGGTTCTCCTGAAGAATCTCTGCCTCGTGCTGTAAAAGGTCTTTTTTGGTTATTGAATGTTTTAAAGATATTGCCGTAACAATACAGCATACCCCCAGGATCAATAATAGAAATCTAATTTTAGCCCCAATATTCACACCGGATATAATTAATAAAAATTTGAATTAAACCGGGACAGCTGCCGAACTCGTCTGCACAGCCCTGTTAACTTTCTTCACCAGGCCCTGCAGTACATTACCAGGTCCAACTTCGATAAATTCATCCGCTCCGTCAGCAAGCATACGCTCTACCGTTTGTGTCCAGCGTACTGCACCTGTAAGCTGCGTAATCAGGTTAAATTTAATTTTTTCCGGGTCGGTCTGAGGGATTGGGTCAACATTCTGATAAATCGGACATATTGGAGGCAGGATTGTAGTATTTTCAATCGCTTCCTTTAATTCAATTCTGGCAGGCTCCATTAAAGGAGAATGAAAAGCACCACCTACATTTAATTTCAATGCTCTTTTTGCCCCTGCTGCAGTGAGTTTCTCACAGGCAATATCGATACCTTCTATACTTCCCGAAATCACTAACTGGCCCGGGCAGTTGTAATTGGCAGCAACCACAACTTCATTTATTCCTTCACAGATCTTTTCTACTACATCATCAGCTAAGCCAAGGATTGCGGCCATTGTAGAGGGCTGCAGTTCACAGGCTTTCTGCATAGCATTTGCCCTGGCAATTACCAGTTTCAGGCCATCCTCAAAAGAGATAGCAGCAGCAGCAACCAAAGCAGAAAACTCGCCTAAAGAATGTCCTGCTACCATATCAGGTTTGAAGTCAGCACCCAGCGATTTAGCCAGGATGACAGAATGAAGGAATATCGCAGGCTGGGTAACTTTAGTTTGTTTCAGTTCTTCTTCATTACCGGAGAACATGATGTCACTGATACGGAACCCTATAATATCATTTGCTTTTTCAAACAATTCTTTAGCGGCTTCACTTTCGTAAAGCTCCTTGCCCATGCCTGAAAATTGTGCTCCCTGTCCTGGAAATAAATATGCTTTCATCTCTTATTCTATTGTTCTAAAGGGCTCCGAAGAACCGGGTGTGGTATTAAAAATATAATCTAGTGCAGTTTTGCGGTAATCAGCCTCAAAAACTCTGCCCTTGTTTTGTCACTGGCAAATCCACCTGTAAACGCAGAAGTAGTAGTAACAGAATTTTGCTTCTGAATTCCCCTCATGGCCATACATAAATGCTGGCATTCTATCACGACAGCCACACCTGCAGGATTTAAAGTTTCCTGAATACAGTCCCTGATCTCATTCGTCAGGCGCTCCTGCACCTGCAGTCTTCTGGCAAAAGCATCTACTACGCGCGGAATCTTGCTTAAACCTACGATATGTCCGTTAGGAATATAGGCAACGTGTGCTTTTCCAAAAAAGGGGAGCATATGGTGCTCGCACATAGAATAAACCTCAATATCCTTTACTACAACCATTTGGCTGTAATCCTCTTTGAACATGGCCGACCGGAGAATCTCTGCCGGATCCAGGTCATATCCATGAGTTAAATACTGTAGCGACTTTGCCACCCGCTCCGGGGTTTTCAGTAATCCTTCACGTGAGGGATCTTCACCAAGTGTACTAAGTATATCTGCGTAATGACTGGAAATAGACGCAATTTTACCTGAATTGTAACGGTCTACTTTAATATATCCATCGTTCTCCTCATCAAAAGGATCTTGTATATGATTTTCCATTGATATGTTTAATTACCGAAATATTCAACAAAATTATTTTCGGTCTCGTAAATTTTGATGCTGTGCAGTTGTGCTCCGCCGGCAGTAATATGAGGTAACAGCTGCTCCCAGATTGCAATAGCAAGGTTTTCTGTAGAAGCCAGCTTATCCTTCATAAAATCTACGTCAAGGTTCAGGTTTCTGTGATCCAGCTTATCGATGATATACTCATTGATCACGACCTTTAACCATTTGAGATCCACCAGAAAGCCAGTTTCTGGGTTAATTTCACCCTTAACAGTAACAAAAAGCTGATAGTTATGACCATGCCAGTTTGGATTGGCACACTTGCCATAGACCTCCAGATTATGATCATCAGACCAGTCTGGCCTGGCCAGTTTATGTGCAGCGTTAAAAGATTCCTTTCGGGTTATATAAATCATTCTTGTAGTAATTGACTGCAAATATACGCAGAAAGCTTAAAGTAGAAAGTTTTATAAGGCTTTTGGTCTGCCGTTCTGTAATCAACAAAGCGATCATGCGCAGCCTGCCTTAAAATTCTCGTAACTTCGTTAAATGAAGATATTGATTGTAGCGGCAACAAGGGCAGAGTTATCAGGCCTGTGCAACCATTTCGAACTGCCTGAAAGAGATTTTACGGAAGCTCCAGGATTTGATCTGCTGATCACCGGCGTAGGGATGACCGCTACTGCCTTTGCTCTTGGGAAACATTTATCTGCAGCTTACAGTCTGGTGGTCAATCTGGGGATTGCGGGTTGTTACGAATGGAAATATCCTTTGGGCAGTCTCTTAAACATCACTCAGGATACATTTTCTGAACTGGGTGCTGAGGATAAAGATGAGTTCTTAACGATCGATACCCTTGGATTTGGAAAGAGCAGTTACACTGCGCAGAATACAGTGGCCACAACCCTCTTTACAGCTTTACCAAAGGTACACGGCATTACTGTAAACAAAGTACATGGGAATAAGCTCAGCATAAAGGCCACAGAGAAACGAATGCATCCGGTTACCGAAAGTATGGAAGGCGCAGCCGTATTTTATTCCTGTGAACAGGCTGGGATCCCCTGCATACAGGTCCGCAGCATTTCAAACTATGTTGAGGAAAGGAACCGCGAATCCTGGAAAATAGGCCTGGCCGTAAAAAACTTAAATGACTGGGCAATCGAATTTTTGACAAACAGTTAACCGAGGGCCTTTGCGAACTCCTTACATTTACCGCATGAAACTTTCACTTGGATTTTCCCCCTGCCCTAATGACACTTTTATTTTTGACGCACTGATCCATCATAAAATAGATACCGAAGGACTGGAATTCGAAGTGTCATTTGATGATGTGGAGACGCTAAATCAAAAGGCAGTAAGGTCTGAACTGGATATCACAAAATTAAGTTTTCATGCTTTTGCACACCTTGCAGATAAATATGCTTTGCTGGATGCCGGCAGTGCCCTGGGCTTTGGCGTTGGCCCCCTGCTCATTTGTAAAAACGAAGAGCTGGTAAACAGTGAAAAATTGAAAGAAGAAAATTCTACACTGAGAATAGGCATTCCGGGTGAATTGACCACCGCAAATTTTCTGCTGGGTATCGCATTTCCCAATTTACGCAATAAACAGGTCATGGTATTCTCGGATATTGAGAATGCATTGTTAAATGATGAGATTGATCTGGGTCTGATTATCCATGAAAACCGCTTTACCTATATGGACAAAGGGCTGCACAAGGTGGTAGACCTGGGTAGTTACTGGGAAGAACTGACAGGCTGTGCCATCCCGCTGGGCGGTATCGTGATCAACCGCAACCTTGATCAGGAGGTTCAGCTGAAAGTAAACCGGCTGATAAGGAAATCGGTGGAGTTTGCCTTCGCCAATCCGAAATCAGGAATTGAATTTATCTCGGGGCATGCTCAGGAAATGGATGAAGCGGTGATGTATAAACATATAGAACTGTATGTAAATCAATACTCTGCAGATCTGGGCACAGAAGGCAGATCAGCGATAGATACCATGTTCAAAATGGCACAGGAAAAAGGAATTATCCCTGCTATTACAAAAGACTTGTACGTAACAGCTTAGCCGCTACTGGTTACAGGGGCCGTCAGGGATCTCTTTGGTGATCCTGATTAATTTGGTCACTACCAGTGTAGAATCAAAATCTGCTGACACCATAAGGCTGTCAGATTTGATTACATGACATTCTGCCTCAATATAGACAGGTTCATATGGCTTCTCAAAATTGAATTTGCTGTAGGCAAGCTCGAGCGTTTTGGCGCTATCTGCCACCCAAAATTCCCTGCCCTCATCACAATCCGTAAAAGAATGTATTTCCGGCCCATAGCTATACAGTCCTTTTATTACTCTGGTACTGTTTTTTTGCTCGTTCGGTGTAGTCCGGTTACAGGCAGCAAAAATAACAGCCATCGCAGATAATAATAATGCTGTATGTTTAAAGGAATTCATGGTTAAAGATCTTTGTTTAAATTATTGATGTTCTTAACGCTCAGATTAGATGACAAAGCTGATGCCATAAAAGAGAAAATACTCACTGTAACGAATACTAATACAAAATCTTTCCATTTCAGGCCAATTGGGTAAGCATTACTGATCAGCAGATTCTCCTGTGACATTTTGATCCATCCAAATTTCTGCTGCATCAGGCAAAATCCCAAGCCAATAAGCAGCCCGAAAATACAGCCGGCCATAGTAATCATCATCCCTTCAAAGAGAAAGATCCGCTTGATCAGGTTTTTGCCGGCGCCCAGACTGCTCAGGATGGCTATATCCTTCAACTTGTCAATCACCAGCATGGTCAGCGACCCGATAATATTAAATATAGCAATAATGAGGATAAATGTGAGGATGATGTAAACAGCCCATTTCTCAGTACCCAATATATTGTACAATGCCTTATTCTGTTCAATCCGGTCCTTCACAATGAAGCCAGCGCCAAGCTGCTCTTCTATCATTGCCTTAAAATCATCGGCATCAATCCCTTTCTGCAGGTTGATCTCAATCGAGGATATCTTTTTATCTTCCTGTAATAACTGGCGTGCAAAACTCAAAGGCACAATAGCAATATTATCAAAATCCTGCTGCACCTCAAAAATACCTGAAACCGGTATATACAGGTCTACAAAGTCATCTGCAGGATTCACCGATCCGGATCTGATACCCTTTCGCGGCGAGAATATCTGCAGCTGGGTAAAAGGATCGTTGGTATTTACCATCAGGTAGTTCTGTATGGCAGAGCCGATCACAGCATTTGCGCCGCTGCTGTTCTGAATCACAAACTTGCCCTGGATGGTAATGCTGTCAAGACTTTTATTCTTCAGATAAGAGGTGCTGACGCCTTTGACCAACCCCACCGACTGCTTATCATGGTACCTGAGCAGGGCATTTTCTGAAAGTACCTGAGTATAGGAATAGATCGATTTATTTAAGCTGAGCTGTTTAAAATAAGCTGTGTTGGGGTCAAAAGTCTTGCCTTTTGCCGGCGCGATTACCAATTGGGGCGTGATTGTATTGAACATTTTTAACACCACCTCTTCAAAGCCGTTAAAAACCGATAAGATAATGATCAGAGCCGCACTACCCACAAAAACACCCAATACAGATATGGTAGAAATAATATTTATAGCATTGGTCGACTTTTTAGCGAAAAGATACCTGCGGGCAATATAGAGGGCTGTGTTCAAATGTAGATTCGTTTAGTCAAATATACAGGTCCTTATCTTAAAAAAGGATTGTTTTCCTTCTCATATCCAATATTGGTGATACCGCCATGCCCCGGATAAACCACAACACTGTCTGGCAGCACAAAAAGTTTTTCCCTGATGCTTGTCAGCAGTTGCTGATGATTGCCACCCGGCAGATCTGTCCGGCCGATACTGTTATAAAATAAGACATCACCACCGATCAGGAAGTTATCTTCACGGGCATAAAAACATAAATGCGCCGGAGAATGTCCCGGAGCAAAGATCAGTTGCAGTTCACTGTTCCCAAAAACCACAGTTCCGGTTTCATCTAAAAACACTTCCGGTTCCGGAGAAAGTTCATAGCGCATCCCCATCTGTGGTGCATAACTTACAACGGCCTGCAGAACTGGAAGTTCTCCCTGATGAAAGCTTGGTTTTAATCCCCAGTTGTCAAACACAAACTTATTTCCCAGCACATGGTCAATATGACAATGCGTATTGAGCAGCAAAACAGGTGTTAATCCGCTTTCTTTAATCCATCCTGCGAAGACATTTTGCTCATGGCCATCATACATGCCCGGATCAATAATTACACACTCCCCTGTTTCATCATATAAAACATAAGTGTTTTCCTGGTATGGATTGAAAGTAAACTTCTGGATCGTGATCATAGCAAAGGTGTTTATTGTTTCCACTTAAAGGTATCAATCATTCGCTCGATATCCTTTTTTATAAAACTCACTACGGGGGCAATAGAATCATATTGCGGACGCTCATTGAAGTAAAGTGCCCCCCTGAAATAATGTTTGGCACTGTCTGTTAAAAAAAACTGTACCGAAGATGCTGTATTCCCTTCAATTGCATAATAAACGCCATAAACCTTGCGGTCTGGGAAATTGATCAGCTTCTGATCGATTGCATTGGCTTTTACGGTATGTTTAAAGGCGAGTGTACGGGCATCTTCTACCAGCCCGTAATATTCTTTGGCAGAGGAAATATCATAGTAGGTCAGGTGCAGCCTGGCATTGAACTGGGGGAAATTCAGATTATTCCAGCAATTCCCTGCGTCACGCTCTTTGTCTGCCTCCATGCTGGCATACTTAGGATATTCAAAAGTAAAAGGGCATCCTTCATTATAATTCAGGTATCCCTTTTTTGGAAATTTGATATGGAAATAACCTCTTGGCTTGGGTACATAACTTTCATTGTTGCAGGCCGAAACGCTGCATATGAACAACAACATACTCCACAGTACCA